>CESO01059846.1_pt1 | contig 74789 bp, 68 predicted proteins | sample 356341 | NCBI WGS metagenome assembly CESO01 (sample SAMEA2621812, study PRJEB7988) | marine metagenome | biome: marine biome (ENVO:00000447); feature: deep chlorophyll maximum layer (ENVO:xxxxxxxx); material: "saline water (ENVO:00002010), including plankton (ENVO:xxxxxxxx)" | depth 35 m | reverse complement strand
AACAGCAATCTCTCGTGGAGAAACTGTAATTTACACTGGTTTGCAAATCAATGACGATATAAAAGATTGGATTAGGCAGCAGGGTGAAGTTGAATTCCCCGCAGGGACAATGATTGGCTTCTTTACACAAAGTAATAAATTCGATTTGCAGATTAGCTCACAACTAATGAATGAGATTGGAATTAGCTTAACAGGCAAGGCGATTGATGTAGATTATGATGTAACTAAATCGAAGAAATATAAAGAAAAAGTGGGAACGCATAAGCTTGACCCTGATGGAAAAAGCTTTCTAACGAAAAAAGATGCTCCATTTATTAATAACATCAAGCGCTTAATTGATGTAGAGGGATTTTCGCAATACATCTATAGATCTGGATTGGAAAATGTATTTCAAAAAGCTTTAATACTAAGCTTTGATTCTAACTTCCAAGAACGAGACATAGAGAATATAACTGGGAAATCAGTGGGAGATTTAAACGCCGATTCAATACCTAAGTTTGAGCAAGAAATAACTAATGCTTCTTGTTCACTAAGAAATATAATTAGTTCAATCCCAATTCTTGGGTATGCTTATCCAACGCATCAATTTTTAGGTAGCGTAGAACCTGTATATCAATTCAACTTCATTGGTCATACTGGGACAGATGGACTACCACATAAAATCAAAGAGCTTGAAAACATTCGAGCACACACAGCATATATGGCTAAGAACTTTCCTCAGATACCTGATGCCGCAAATATTATAGTTGAATGCCTACTTACTAAGCTGGTTGGTTCTTTTAAATATTCCAATAGTGACGAAAAAGTAATAGAGCATAAAGATGGAACTGCAGTATTAAGAGAGGTTAAACCTAATTTCCTAATTTCCTCAACAGATACTTTTACAATAGAAGGCTCTCCAGGAGCCGTTGGGTTGAACTTCAGATTCAGTGAAAGCAAATCATATGATGAAGAAGAGATGGGCCTGATAAAAACATCAGAGGTTGATGAGAATTATCTAGGCAGGTACGCTTCTGTAATACAGAACCAGGGAGTTCCAATTGGGAATTACAGTGGAATGCAAGGAGTTAAGCGTAGTTATTCTACCGCAAAGTATGTTCCAAAATTCTGGAATACGATCCACTTTAAATCAGCATCTTATTATGCCTTATCAAAGCGTCATATAAGAAAAACTTACCAAGACCATCTAATAGGTGACATTGATACGAATGCATTTGATTTCTGTAAAGATTACTTGGACCCCATTCAAGGGTTTTTAGATATATATACAAGTAAATATAGAAAAATTAAAGGTGGCAAAATTGCACTATTCTCAACCCTGGATAAACAGGGTGGTGGAAGATCAACAAAGAGCAACCACTTTACAGGTGCAGGTGTAGATTTTCGTATTGAGCACATGCACGTCGTAGAAGCTGCGGCAATTTTAGAGCTGTTAGAAGAACATCGTTTCTTTCATGATAGTATTGGAATAAGAAAAGGTGTCAAAAATCGTAAACGTATATTAGGAATAGGCGTATACGGATCTGTTGCATACAGTAGTACGGAAAACTTAACAAAAGATATTCTTATAGACAGTGCGCTTCATGACAATTGGTTCGACCCAGATAAAAACGAAGCATTTGTAATGAGGAAGCAGGATAAGCATTGGGTAAGATCAAATGGTTTTATTCATCTAGATGCAAATATGAAAGTCACTGATGAAGGTATAAGAACAGGAGTATACCCTGTAAATACAACACGTAGACGTTGGGGTGGGAAAGACGGTCTAGATAAGTTTGATAACTATAGAAATTTTTGGAGCGATAAAATAGAGTCTGTAAAAAAGAAAATCTTACCTTTTTTCCGAAACGCATTAGACGAATATTTAAGAAAGAAAGAGGCAGATGATCAGGCCGCTGGAGAGGCTAGTACTGATGGACTTATTGTTAATGGAGTTGGGCATCAGATCAATACTCGAGGCTTATTTAAGTTTGAAAATTTTAAATCTAATAGAGATATTGATATTGAAAATGATACGAGTAGACTCCCAAACCAAGTAGGGCCAGAAAGGGAGTTAGTTAATATAAAATATATTGTATTGCATCATGGTGGGCACAATACTGAGATGTTAAAACAAGTGTGGGCGGGAACTACAACTAGTAGTAACATTGGAGTAGCATTAGAAAAAGATGGAACAATTAGAATAAGCCAAATGGTAGATTTAGCTAACCGAACGCACCATGCTCAGGGCCATAATGGTAATTCAATAGGAATTGATTTTGCCTTATCTCCAGTAGTAACAAACAGCAAGCGATATGGATTAAGAGTTATAGATAATCCTGTGGGTGCTGGCCCTAAAAAAATAGTAGAGCTACCCGATAGTATCATAAACGCAATGGCGCAATTAATTGCAGAGATACACCGTATAATGGAATGGGGAACTCCTGTTGTAATTCCAAAAGAAGACCATGAGACAAGAGAATATACTACACAACAAATTATAAATAATGGATGGACTGTAGTGAGTCATGGAAACGTTGCTGGCGCACACCAACCTGGAAGATGGGATCCACAATATGCTTTAGGTAGACTTGATACTGCATTAGGTAATTTAACGTTACTGGAAGTAGAGGCAGCAGATAGCGAGCAAAACGAAGAAGAAGAAGGAGAAGTTGCAAACCAGACTGCGGGAACCGTGCCTGATTCAAGAGAAACTGCTTCAGAAGAAAATTATAAATTTGCTTCTAGTAAACCAGAAGATTTAATTAAGTTTTTGGAAGATAATCAAGGTGCAATGGGTCTTAGTGAAATAGATATAAGAAAAGCGCTAACTTATGAAGTCCGTATGGGTGCTAAATATCGACGTTCGGTAACAAAGTACAATTTTGAAATAGACAGCAATGCAGGAAAGTATGAGCTTAAATTTTTACCTCCCAGAGGGACTGCTGCCCTAACCGATGGGCAAAAGAAGATAATCGAGGCAATACAAAAGTATTATGCCAGAGAACTATCAGTACAAACTAAAACTAGTAGTGAACATGATACAAAAGTAACAACTTCTGTAAAAGGAAATAAAAGTGCTGGATATGGATTTACAGAAGTAAAGACCAGTCAAGGAGACTTTAAATCCAAATCGATACACTTCATTGAATCAGAATTGCAAGCTAAAACGGCACAAAGAGATGCTTTAGGTAAGGCAAGAAAGACTAATAATAAATTATTAAAATCTTTCACAGAGTTAGCATCTGTAATGTTAACTGAACCGTATCTGTATACTGATACCAAAGAAGAATTTATTGCAGAGATGAAGTTCATTCAAAAAGAACTATACAACTTTGCAGTATTACCTGTGTACTACAATAGTATAGAGAAGTTATTCACTGGACATTCTACTATTGATGAAGCTCAAAAAGAAATCACCAGAAGTAGGCATTGGGGAACAGCAACTGGAAGTACAATTGGAGCAGGCGTAGGTGGCAAAGCATTGTATAATCGTCATGTGCAAAAGAAGCTGGGGACAGCAGTAGCGGCTAAGGGATTAGCAAAATTAGGAGGAAGACTGGTGCCTTATGTAGGGTGGGGGTTGCTTCTACTTGACTTGATTTATTTAACTGAAGCGCTTACTACAGGGTTAGATTCGGACTCCAAAGAGCAGTTGAGGCGCTATAAATTAGCAAAAAAAGAACATAATGAGCGTCTAAATGAAAAGGGTAGCTTCCTAGAATACATTAAATATTATGCTGACAATAAGGAAGCTATCTTAGGGAAGAAAACCAGCATCAGTAAGCAGGGAATAAAAAAAATAGGAAACTTCCTAGATGAAATAGGTGACTCAGATGGTGTTAGTCCTGCAATTAATAATTATGTTAAGCCCATTTATACAGAGCTAAGTATATTCGAAACATTCAACAAGCTTGCATTAAATTTGGAGACTGATAGTCGAGCACGTGATTTAATTAAAACTTCAATACGGAACAATTCAAAACTAGTAGATGATGAAGGAAAGATAGATAAAAATTTATCTAACTTCGCTTTAGCTGATGAACTAACCATGAAGGGGATAAAGCATTACTTGAATTTTATATTCAAGATACCGGCGGTTAATGTTAACTGGAGTAGTTTTGATGAAGAAAATGCTGGAGATATTTTCAAAACAAGGGTTGAGAATTATGGTCATGCGGGCGGTATGAAGGGTAGTGATTTTGTAGATTATCGAATTTCTTTTAGTAGCAATGAGAATGATACAGTTTACTGGCCGCACACACAATTGCCTCGAACGACAATAAGAGAATGGGCCGATATTTTGACATTCAAAGATGTAAAAAAGTTTCCATATCTATTGAATTATCAAGTAAGCGATATTAGCCGCACAGAAAAAATAAGTGGCCTAGATAAATACTTTGAAGAAGTAGTGACAAAAGAAGGATTGAAAAAACAAAATAGAGTGAAATTGGCTTATTTAAAAAGTCTCTTGAAGGTGCTCTTGGAAGAGAATATGCATTTAAATCCAAGCATTGTAGAGAAGTCAAAAGATCCAGTTTTGTTACGAGTTCTAGATGGCAGTACCGTTTTTGATTTATTAGAAGCTAATGCATACCCTGATATTGATTTACCTCAAGATCCAGAAAACCCTTATAACAATTCTAATTTGTCTCCATGCTTTTATTATAACGATCCAAACGATTTTCAAGAAGATCAATTGAAAGCTATTCGAAATAATAAAAACATGACCCATGCAGCAAAAAAGATCTTAGCAAGTTCAGTTCAATTTCAAAAGGGGCTGAGAGCTGGAATATTTACAGGCGCTGAAAGCAAATTAGAAGTTGATGGGGAGCAGGGGAGCATAATTAAAGAGCTAGTAGACAGTACTGAAATTATGCGGTCCACTTCAGATTTCTTATTAAGCGGTCCAGAAGACAGCCAAAGAGCAGCTTACGTAGCACCTACGAAAATAGGGTTATTTGATGGTGATACTAAAAGCGCTAATGATGATTGGGAAAAAGCTCCTATCGAAGTCAGTACATCTACAGAGTCACTTAAAAGTGAAAATGTGATAAAGCATTTATATACAAGCATTGATAATACTATTACTGATGCCAACGAAAGAATTGATACTGTTTATAATGATAGTTCACGAGAATTTCAAAGAATCAATAGTGCTTTTGGTAGCAGCTTGGGATTTAAACTAAAATCAAGTTTAATTGAGGAAATCAAAAAGTCTGGTGATGATGAAACAAAGCGTAGCTTTGGTACAGAAATGCAGCAAGATTATAGTGAAAATGCTCTTTTAGGATTATCGGAAGATAGCAGTAAGAACATTTATAGATTAAAAACTATTAAAAATGCATTCCCTACTTTTAGATTATATCTAATAGAAGAAGACGAAGTTTATAGCGATAGATTAACAGCTTTTGATGACTTCTTTTATTACAACTCTGTAATTAGTTTTAATGTGCACAACTCAAGAGAGTTAGCAGCTTCTACTGCCACTATACAATTACAAAATATTTCAGGAATCCTAGATGGAACGAAAAAGAAAGTTTTGCGTGATGTTGACTTAGATCCAAATGTCAAAGAAGAAAACATGAGGAAAGAAGGAAATTTCATTGATAGCATTGTTTTGCGTCCTGGTGTAACAGTACAGCTTCGAGCAGGTTACGAAAGTAACACTAATAATTTAGACATACTTATTTCTGGAAAAATAACAGACATTAATTATGCTCAAAATAATACTATTTGCAACATAACAGTACAAAGCTTTGGGAATGAATTAACTGCGCTGAGAAAAGGAAACGGAAACAAAGATAATAACCAAGCAAGTGTTTTTTATAGTACACATCAACTACTAGGTAGCATGATGATGAGTGATGAATTAAAACATTTTGGAAGATCTAAAGTTGGAGCTGTATTTCAAACAGGAGAATATAAAGACTATTCTTTAGATTTAGATCTATATAAAAAAGAATCTAGTTTTAACTTTAGTTTGAGTCGAAATTTCTTTGATTGGGTGAGGGATAATACATTTGGGATTGGTATAGGTGTAGGTTTGCTTACTCTAGGTGGACCAGCGCTTAGAATGGGAATGAATTTAAAGTACATAAAAAGTATTAGAAGCTGGTATACAACTGCTGCAAGAGCACCAGGGGCATCACGAGCTTTTACATGGAGTTATGCAGCAGGTAAATTTACACATGCAGTTGTATCAAAACCTGTAAGTTGGCTGAATCCATTTGGGATAAGTGGTACAGCTAAAAAATTAATCATAAAGCGGGCTCAATTTTTGCAGAGCAACTTATATTCCATGGCGGCAAGAACTCCAACTACAGTGACCCGCACCAAAGTAATATCTACCCTTGATGATGCGCTTGAATTTTTATTTCAAGCGAATCAAACGGGTGCGATCCAGAGCTTACCAGCACTAAGTGGCGGTATGGCAAGCTTACTCAGTGCAACACCATTTAGATCAAGTGTGGCAGCACATGGATATTTGCAAGGGTCAGTTGTTCATGTATTTAAAAAGATGGCAAATCTTCTACCATTTGGATCTGTAAAGCCAGGAAGCGAACTTGGAGAAGCTTTTTTGAAACAAATGATACTGAAGCAGAAAGGGTTTACTGCTTTAGGTTTAAATGGGTTAGCACCTTCTGCTTTGAGCAAAGGTTGGTTAGCAACTAGAATGGGTGCTGATGTAGCGATCAGAAGCTATGCTTCAGTACGCTTACCCTTAATGATAGGTGGAGGTGGATTAGCTATTGCAGGACTTCTAGCAGGGATAGATGTTGCTGTAGATTCACTGAAGTATCTTTACTACTCAATAGTAGGTAGCTTTTCTGAAGACAAGAACAAATTGAAGAAAAAGAAATATTTATCTCCACAGGATGACAACATATTCGCTCCGCATCCAGCTCAGTATATGAAGAATATCCCTAAGAAGAATCCCAGTTATGGGACGTCGTTTCTTAATGCTAGTTCAGAACATTTAGAAGATATTTGGATGACTAGTAAAGATATTATTAATAAGGCAAGTTGGGGTGTAATAAATATTACCAATTCAGATAAATTGAAAAAACTGAAGCTGAATCCATTCAAATTGATGGATAAGCGATTAGATGTAAAAACATTTGAAAACCCATTCGTAGTAAGCGGGCAAACAATTTGGGAGATATTACATGAATGTACCTTAAGGCATCCGGGGTATATTTATGGAGTGCGACCTTATGGAAATAGTCTGGAATATAGAGTTTTCTTTGGAGTGCCTAGCCAAAGATACTGGGGTAAGAAAATATCTAATAATGAAATTAGAAAATTAAATAAAATCCACAGTGAGCTAAGATTGCTTAATCTCGATAAAAAGAAAAGTCTAACTATAGACACTATAAAACAAATCTTTCCGAAAGAATATGCATTATATAAAGATTCGTATAATGATACTGAAACAGAGAGCTTAAAAAAACATTTTACAATAAGAGCGTTTGATTATTATTTAAAGAAAACAAAAGAACGTTTTATGCCTTTCAGGCAATTTCACTTAGTTTCGTCAAAGCGAAACTTGATGTCTAATAATATAATTATTTCCTCTCATAATATGATAAATGCAGTAAGCGTAAACTTTATCAACAATATGAAGGACCAAAAAGATAAAGCAAAAAAGAAAGGAAGTAAAGACGGATTGGCCGAGACAGATGGATCTTGGTCTCCACATCTATCCAAGTATGGAGATAGAATCGAAACTTTAAGATTTAGAGCCAATAGAAACATCGGGATGGGGTCGTTAAAAGAGAAGACGGTTTCTTCTCGTAATATTATTGGTCCAAGTAATGCATTGCGATATGGGTTGGGAGAGCTTCTTTATGGCACAAGGAAAATGTATGAAGGGTCTTTAACAATATTGGGTGATACAAAAATCAATCCATGGGATGTAATAATCTTACATGATGACATAACGAATATGTATGGCCCTGTCGAAGTTTGCTCTGTAACACATATGCTTTCTTTTGAGACTGGTTTTATCACTGATGTTGAAGTAAATGCACTAGTAACTTCAAATGAAGAATTGACTCATCCAATGATAAGTCAAAGCTTAGTTTATGAAACTAGAGCAAAGATATTTGATGAGTACAACAATTTGAATGCGCTGGGCTCTGATAGCCAGCAGAGAGAAAACACAGTAAGAGGGATCGTAGAAGAAGAAGTTACGAAACTAATTAACGATACTTTAAAAGAAGGTGCAGGAGGAATCAGAAGAAATATAGGCGTTGGATTCTCAACAGACGCAGGTGGCGTTTCGCCTGAAAAACGGGAAAAGTTGATTAAACATATTACTCAAAGAACTTTAGATTCCTATAAACGCAGTGGCAATGATTTTAGAGCAGGATTTATAAATGATATAGTTCCTGCAGACGCAACTATTCCGGCAGAGTTAACTGAGATATTAAGCGATGCTGGAGCAGGTAGCGCGTTGTTCTCGGGAACGTATCTGGTAGGTGAAGCTATTCGAAGGCTTTCAACGGGTGGAGGGTTATCACTTTATGGCGGTGGCCCATGGAAAATGGGAATATTTTTTGCAAGCTCCCTACTTCTTTCACAGTCTGGAGACACTATAAACAGAGTATTAAGCAATTCATATAATAGTGGTAGCCTTGGAAAGAATATCTTTAGACAACATATTCTCTCAAGAATGGAAAATGGGAATCTAATTCAACTCTACCCTTTAGTTAAAGATGGATTGCCATTAGTAACAGGTGGATTTGAAGAAGTAGATGAAACTGAAAAATGGAATAATATGTTAGGATATATTTATCATGGTTCTTCTAGTGCTATTAAAGGTTACCTGAAACGACAGCAAGAATTAAAGTCGTATGGAGATCGAGTTTTAGAAGCATATGATGCAAGTGAATTGGATTCACTTAAATCAACAGTTGTGATAAATTTCAGTAAAGCAATATCACCGTTTGTAGGTAAGAAACCAGCTAGCCGACTTTTAGGCTACGTATTCATGGATGAAGACTAATGTCTAGACGAACCACATTCTCAGCCGAAAGGCAAAAGAACGATTACGAATCTCTAAATAATATGAACACAGGGATTGTAATAAAATGTACAATCTTAGATATATGCGGAGCACATAATCCTGTTACCCCATACATAGATGTTGAACTAGATGAAGAGGGAATCCCTATGGAGGGGTTCTTTGGAAGCGGGATTCATTTTATAGTTTTCGATCACATCAATAAAGAAATGACCAATGTTATATGGAAGAAATCAAACGATGAATTGAGGACTTGTTATGGAACAGATTCCAATATTGTTGGACGAGAAATATCGCTTCATTGCTTAGCTAACAATAAGCAATCAATTGAAAACGCTATTATAGAGTGGGAAAGAGAAGATGACATCCTTTTTGAAAGAGAGACCTGCTATATATCCTTGTCAGGAATATCTGGTGCAACCGTTAATGATTGGGAAGCGCAAATGAAAGCTTTTGAACAAGCAGGTATTGGCAAAGGAAGAAGGTGGAATAGACCATGAGTAGTAAAATCATAAAATCACAATTTAACGATTCTTGTATTTCAGGACTGCACCTTTCATTAGAAAGTAGTGCGTTGTTTGCTAATCGAAACAAATTGGTTTGTTTAGAGGTTGGTCGAGATGGAATCAACTTGCAGCCAGGGCCTGGTGGAACTCTTTTTTTGAATACTTGGAATGTTGAAGGGCCGTTGTATCGTCAAAGTATGCCCCCAATGGATTTTCTTCCAAATATACCTTATATAAATATGACGCCAAGAAAACGTTTCAACCTCCCCGCAGGAGGAGCAGTTGAATGTGGAATTTGCGTTGGTGCTTTTGCAGCAGTTTTAGGAGGAATCCCAAATGCGTAATGAAAAATTTGATTTAATCTGGTCTGAAGATGGAGAGATCTTATTCGATGAAAGTATTAATGATTTTAAAAAGGGTTACGAAAGTGAATATGAACCACTTACACAAACCATCTTGAAGCGAATACAATCTGCAGACGAGGATTGGGGGTTAGAGGGAAGCATTGCTTCGAACTTGAATTATCTTCGAGGGAGCAATTTAAATCCAGAGATAGTAGAAGAAGCAAAAGGGATGATATTTTCATGCTTAACGAAGGATGGATTTGTTGACCCAGAGAAAATAAGAATAGAAGCTGAATCTTTTAGAAAAGATATTCTACTTTTTAACATATCAATATATGTTAATGAAAATGATTTTTATAACGTGTATAATTTAGGGGTGTCTTACGATATGCGAGACAATCGTTGCATACCTCGATACATACAAGGAAAGAGTGCAAGAAATGGCTAGACCTGCTTTTACAATAGAAGAAAGAAGAATAAAAAATAATTTGTTTGGAAATATGCAAAATAGATTTGGCAATATTTCTGAGAATAGAGATTCTACTTTTAGCACTTTTTCTGAAACAATTGGAGATGAATTAAATCTTATCCGAAGAGAGATTGTCCAAGAGTTTGAAGGCATGCAAGTTTCTAACGCTACGGGAGAAATGTTAGATAACGTCGCAATGGAGCAATACGGGTTGCTTAGAAAGCCGGCAACATATGCAGAAACCTATGTTGATGAAGCTAATGTATACTTTTATGTAGAGGAAGGAAATTTTGGAGACATCAACGGGGGTGGCGATATTACAATTCCAGCAGGAACGTTAATATCAGCAAGACCTAGTAATATAGATTCAAATTTAGTTTATGAAGTATTATATGATTATATTTTAGACGCAGAAGCAAAAGTGCAATACTGCACAGTAAGAAGCGTTAATACAGGGTACAGCCAAAATATAGATAAAGATTCTCTAGTTTTTCATAATTTTGATGCATATACATTGGCAAATCAAAATAAACTTAAAGTAAAGAATAGATTCGCAATACTCAATGGCAGTGATGTTGAATCAGATATTATATTTAGATCAAGATTAAATAATTTTCTGACTGCAGCAATAAATCTAAACGAAGATTGGGTGACATTAAAAGCAATAATGATTCCCGGTGTTACTGAAATCAAAATGCTACCAAATTATTTTGGTATCGGAAGTTTAGGTTTGATTGTTTTTGGGAGTGGCAGAGAGAGTAGCGATCAATTAATTGAATTAGTTCAAAATCGAGTAACAGAGATTGCGAGTCCAGGGACTACAATAGATGTAGTAGGGGGTATAACGACTTATATTGATTTTGACATTCGAGTATACGTTAAAAGAAATTTGTCTATTATTGATCGAGATGCAATAGTAAATGATGTGAAACGATTCGTCTATCAAGTAATTGAATCTGCAGAAAGCAAGGGTGCTGTTCGCTTAACGGAGATAAGTAATTTTATTATCTCTAGAATTCCCGGTGACAATATTATATCTTTTGGGGGGAAAAAAAATGGAAGTATTTTTGAAAAAGTATTTCAAAGAAAAACAGATCGATTTAATTCTCTACCTGAGTATAAAGAAGAAATAGTAGGGAATGAGATCATATTGAATGATGATGAAAGAGTGTCTTTTGGAATCGTAAATGTCATTCTAGAAGAAGGTGAACTATGAGCTATATGGGCCGAAGCCTAAGAAATAGGTTCCCATTGTGGAGTGAAACTAGACGCAATGAATCTTCAAACAGCGCAATGCTTCTTGACGCTATTGGAGAAAGCATCGATGAAGAAAGATATTCTTTTCTTCAAACAAAAGTGGCACAATATAGTTTGACAGGAAACGCTACACCTGAGTTCGGACATTTTTTTAAATTTGAACCGTTAAAACTAGATGAATACCTTAACTATGTAAAGGAGAGTAGTTTATTTGAAAACTTGAGATGTACAGCAATTATGAATGGACAAGAAGTATTTTTGGCGCCTAAATACTCATATAGAGATATGATTCTAAGTGCACCGACAAGACAAAGCAGTCATTTTTTAAAAAAAGAAAATGTTAGATTACTATCGGTAGTAGAAGATGAGAACATTTTATTAAATACAGACAGTCATTTTCATTTTCAAAATCGTGCAACAAACATGAATATGAAATATACATTTAACGGAATGTTTGATTTTAAAAATGATTATAAAAAGATTTATATAAAAATTGAAAATTCAAGTTTATATAATTCAATCAGAGATGATGAAAATTTCAACAATCATTATTCTATAATTTTAAGAGGCAAAGATGAAGCGGATTACGAAGTAGAAGAAATTATCGAAGTGAAAGATGATGGAACTTATGTCAGTAAAACTTGGTTTAAGTCTTTGGAACCACTTATCGAGAATAATGAGCATAGAGGTGGAGGAAGTGTAGAAACCTATGGTTTTAATGGAGATATAAAATTTTACACTGCGCCGATAGAAACTTTTTCACAAATAAATAATAGCTCGTTAATTGTGAAGATCTCTAATGAAATTGGCTTTAATACTTTAAGTGAAAACAATATAGAATATGATTTGACACACAATACCATTAACCAGAAAGAAGTTTCTTTTTTGGAATATTCATTTAGGTCTTATGAAAGCGGAACTGATTACAAGCAGTCAGCAGCAGAAATGGATCCGTCAGATTTTAAAGAAACATTAAGTAAACGCGCAATTGTAAACGAAAATTTAGATCCAATTAAAATTGAAAGCTTTGCTATAGATAAAAATCGAAATAAGATATTAACAATTGATAAGAGCTTTAAATTACGAGAATACAATGCGGCAAGAGAAGCCTTTAAGAGAAAGCGAATTTCAAGAACCCAAAGCATAGATTTTGCATTTGAAGCAGAGAATCAGCGAATCTTTTTAAACGAAACTATAAAACTGAACCTTCTTCTGGAGCGAGCAAAAGGGGGAATTCAATCTGTTTTTATCGGAAGGCATACGCCTGAAAGGCGATTGTCTTATGTGGAGGACTCAGATTTTAATTTTGAATTCTTGCAAGAAGACATGAGTTGGAATGATAACTTTTATTATTTCAGTAGTAAGCTTAGCGATGATAGCTATCAAGAATTTAATTCTATGGAATTTTTATGTGACCATTCAGAGTTGGGTCAGTACGATTATTATGTTTTTACTTTAAAAAACTATATAGCTGATGAAAGTTATTTAAATAAAGTAAAAACAGGCGTAATTCCAGAGAATGAATTCAAAGCACTTCTAGAGGAAAAACGTAGAGAATTCAATCAGAAAGACTTATTGATTAACAATTATTCAGTTTTATGTGAAGAGATGAGCCCTGAGTTTTTCATACAGTTAGATGAAACTGGGATACTGAATGAAATTAAGGTACTCGAAGGTATAGAGTTAGGCGGAATACCAAGTTTGCCAATACATGGTAGTGATACAAGTGACATTCCAGAAGCAACGAATTTTATAGATGCTGAAGATTATAGCCTAGCTATTTGGTTCGAAAACACAGAAAATGATTTATATTTATCGATAAACCATGAAGATAAAAATTATATTTTTAAAATTAAAAGATTTTATGATTATATTTTCTATGATTATTTAAGTGGACATGGAATATCGATAGAGGATTATGATCAACTTAATATAGTGGTAAATGAAGCATATGATTTCAGAATCTTTGGAGCTAATAGTGAAGAGCCAAATAGGCTAATAAAGACACGGAATAGCACCTGGATAGATGAAATAGGTTTTCGTTATGGAGTTAGTAGGGAGGTAAACGAAAGTTTAAATGATTACAGGCATCGAATTTACAAAGTAGTAAAAGGAACTTTAAAAAGAGAAAAAGATTCTTTTTATAAATCACTAGGGTATATTACTGCAATGTCTGATGTTAATATCTTTAGAATAACCAAAGTAAATTCAGAAGATGATATAGAAATCAATATTACATCCAATAGAATTCATATCAAAGTGGACGGTGCATTAGTTTATGAAAATAGATTTGAAAATCTAAAATTTTTAATAGATGTCTTTAATTTATTTGATGGGCTAAACTATCTTGATATTGAAACATTAGAAGAAGGAGATGCTTGGTGGTATAAGCGATCAAGCAACTTAATGCCAGCATCTACTAAGCGACAAAAAATAAATCTAGCGATTAATACTCAATCTAAAAAATTGCCTGATGAAAATGTATTCGCAATAAAAGACTTGAATGGCGATTTTTTAAATTCAGTTTCTGAAGAGCAAATTGTTTCGCCATATAATTATTCATTAGAAAACAATGTATTGCATAAGTATAAATTAGCTGAAGAATCAGTAACATATACTTATCAAAAATTCCCTTTAGATTTGAAATGGTTACCGATAAAAGCGTGCAGCGTAACAGATGTTAATTTTGAAGATATAATAAAAACTACAATATATGATAATGAGAATTACGGAACACTAACAGGGCTAGAAGAAGAAAAAGAAACAGAAAGATTACTATCTCAAGATGGATCTGTTATTGTTAATCAAATCTTATCTAAGCAAAACACTTACTGGGGTAAATAGTTATGGCAATAAATGACAAGGCTACAGTTACATATTCATTCTATGTGGAAAGTAACAATCAAAGTGCAGCGGAGCTGAGCCCAGTGATAGAGAACTTTATCAGCATTGATGATGGTTTAGATTTAGTTGGAGAGCCAACTGCAACAGTTCCAGTAATTGAAGAAGTGGGCGCGGGATTTTATAAATTCTCATTCGAATGGGACAGAAGTAGTTCTCCAGAAGCGTATCTAATTAAAATAGATACAACACTAAGTGAAGCTCCTGAAAGAATGATTACAATGAGAATTGAGCGGGCTGACTATGTTTCGGATGCAATCAAGAGAATTGTAGATATTGAACAAGGAACATGGGAGTTAGACTCTACAACCAATGAGCTGACAATTAAGCATGCAGGAACAGATACTGTATTGGGCCGTTGGGACCTTAAAGATTCTAGTGGAATTACAGGTACGACAAGGAATCCGTTCTACAGGATTGCTAAAGATATTTCTCCGTATTAAAAGAAGGAGAGTTTAACTATGTCTTTAATTTTAAATAGACTAGGGGACCGCTTCATAACTAGAGGCTTGGGTTCTACTGAAATTGATTTAACGGAACAGTGTGAAGTTATCAATATCGGCGTTATTAATGAAGTAATCGTTAATAAGCGAAGTTATCCATTAACAGGTACTTATAAAAATGTTTCTGGATGGCACTGGAATAAAACCAAGCCCCAGGAATTAAGCAATGTAAGAAAGCGAATTGAACATACCTTAGGAGGACATACTTCAAATTTGGAGGAAGGGTCCATAAACAGTGATTGGTTTGGATCCGTTTTATCTGGTTTGGCTTTAAGTCAAATAAGCGAAATACAATCAGGTACTAAAAGAAAAATCTGGGTGCCAAAATACGATACAGGGGTATACTCTATATTTAATTTTGATAAGCGCTTATATTCAAACAGTAGCACTTGTGAAATTTTGAAAATTGAATCCAGTAGCGTTGAGCTTGGTATTCATAGTTATGAGCCTAAGAATAAATATCTAGAAGGAACAATTGGAATCTGCCTCTTTATGAGGGATTCTAACTTCAATAATATACCTGCTTATAAATATAAATATGATGCTTCTTTAACAGAAGAATTAAGCTACCATATATATGACGGAAGAATTGAATTCAAGAACTTGAAAGAGATCCAGGTGGGTAGGCCTACCTCTAATACAGTAGAGGAAATCCAATGTCATTTTGAACATTTAGGTTTAGGAAATGTTAACAGAGGGGTTTGCTATACTCAATACTTTCCTATCGAAGATGTAATATTAAAAACTATTAAAAACAATACAGTACGGTCATGGACTTCTGTAGAGAATTTTGAAGATTCAAACCCAGATGATCGACATTATTTAATGGACCATGAGACTGGTAAAGTAATATTTAATACTAAAAAAGTAGAGACCTTGACGGTTAAGGAAGATAAAGGGAGCTGGATTGAAGTTAATGAATTGATCGAAGGTTTAAGTAATAGAGGTTTTTTAATTGTCAATAATCAGGAATATTTTTATTACGATCGAAGTAAATATAAATTCTATATAGGGGACAAAACTGATCCATCTATAGAGAGGCTAGTCGAATATAATCCTGGGGAGATAGTAGTTAATAAATCCGGTGGAAAGAGATTAGAAAATATGGAGCAGATCTATATTTCTTATACTGCCAGACCGAGAATTGATTTTGAGTGTTTACCCAACAAAACATTTTACTCTGACTTAAACATCAAACCTTACACAAAGGTTGATTCAAATGGAATCATCGAGTTATGTCCGCAAGAAAAACACGTAACAAAGCTTATACTAGAGTGTGATAAAACATTAATAGGCAGGAATCTATATGGGCCTTTGTTTATGCAGGGGGATTCTACTGTACTAACAGCAACCGCCTTAAATGAAAATGACAAAGGTGTCTCTGAAGTAGACATCAGATTCTTTGGAGAAGAAGGTTCATTTGAAGGAGATGTTGCAGCAACACAAGGAATTAAAAAAGTAAGCAATAAGCGAGGTGAAGCGCGAACTGTTTATTTTTACCCGTATTCAAACCATGCATTAAGTCAGTACAGCAATGTATATACAGAGGGCAGCGATAGCTACTTGGTCTATAACAACTTAGGTATTGGTGCTACAGTAGATGATATCGCAGTCTTTCAAGTATATAAAACTGACCCATTTAAGGGTAGCTTAGGAAGAAAACTAAATGTCGCTTCAAAAAAACAATCGAATCCCTTTGGGGATGATTTCATTCTAGAATTAGAAGGGACAATGGGGGAAGACTATATTGAATACGAACGTCATCAAGTGAATCGAAAAGCAGATATCGACAGATATGTTAAAAGAGATCTAGGAATATGTGACGCACTTGAATGGAATACTGGAATGTGCATCGTTAAATTCAAGTATATGGATTATACTATTGGGCCTGTTAGAATTGAAAAAGTTTTCAATAATAAAACTATAAAAATAGTAAGTTCTTCACGAGCTCAACAAAGGGTATTGTCAAATTTAGAAATTGAATATATTACAATTTACAAAAGAGCGGAATTAAATTGGGCTGGGCTTGGCGAACCAGGAGAGCTAACAGAAATTGACAAATTGAATAGAAGTCTAAATAAGATTCTTTATAAGGTTGATTCTGAAACAGGCCTATATAAAAAAGTAATTCCTACTAAAATAGAAAACAGTCGAGTTTATTTTGAAGGAGTACACTTGCCTGTCAATAGTATGAGTGATGATAATAATATGATTGCTATGTATAAAATCATGGCGCCAAAAGATGTTAAATTACATGCAAGGTGTGTTGACCCTGCAACTGGGTATGAAATAAGATCTAATGAAATTAGACTAAAAGTAGATTTTCCTAACTATCTTAAATCTGAAAATGGATTTAGATTTAAAGATGAGCAATCACAAGAAAGCGGTGGTTTTGGAGGAGCTAATTTTATAGCTATAAATCCAGACAATTATACCAATCAGCTTAACTTACATATAATCAACGACTGAGGGCCACAATGAGTAACGATATTTTTTACACTAATCTTTCAAACTTAGTTACTTTCTATATGGGAGAAAGACCTTCAGCAGATAAGTTTAATGCTGTGAATAAATATTTTTCCCGTGGTATGCGGGAGCTGGCCACTGCAATTGGAGATGTATATGATGATGGGTTTCCATATATTGGAGAAGCAGGAGGGCTAGGTCCATCGTGGAATGTTTACGAAACTGGCGATGGAGGGAATAAAAGTAGGCCATTAGATATAGTGTCTTTAGCAAGAATCATAGGTCCGACTTCCAATTTGAATGCAAGGATGCACAATTCTTATAATGGAACTGGAATAACTGAAATTCAAGAATTTATTCCAAGTGGGAATATGGGTTTTGAACTTCAACATCCAATCTATAACGATGGAATTAATATGCCTAGTGTTCAGTCTGCTAGTGGAGGTTATGTAAGCTATAACGAAACTGCAGGATTTCAAACCTTACCAGACCCTTGGGGTAACGATTTTTTTAAGATAATCAATAACAGGCATGTTCTTTTTAATAAAGAAACAACTGAAGATGTTACCATAACATACAGAACGAAAAGTAGTGATTATTATGGAGGAATTGATTATGAGGAGGCAGGGTTCAATACCATCCCTGATCCAAACCAAACGGACGGAGTATCGATAGAGCTTTTAGGTGATGGAAGATACAAAATTGATTTTCCACAAATTGAAGCTCAACAATCAGGATTGATTAATTTAAAGAGTAGCGCTATTAATACTGCTGATGAATTTAATAATAATAAATATTATGAATTGCCAAAATGGTTAATTAGATCCATAGCAAATGAAGAGGATCAAATTATACCTGGGAATTTTATTCATTTAAAAAACAGAGTAACGCAAGAGGTTTATAAAGATGCTGTCTACAAATACGAAAGCCCAACAAGCTTAATAGTCAGCAACATAAATCTATGTACAGAAGATGATGGAATAAGTTACTCTTCAACCGACTACTGTATAATCTTAACAGGAACTAACATTACAAACGTATTAGATGATTTACGTTTAAAATGGTTTAAGCATAGCCATGATGGAACGTTTGGAGAAAGTCCAATACATTTCAAAAGTTTAGTAGGTAAGTTTGTTGATATTCCGCCAAGCGGTCTTTATGGGCCGTCATCTCACGAATGGAATCAAATGCCGATGTACCTGCATAGAGATGGGTACGTAGTGGATGGTAATACAAATAACGGTGACAATGCTATGCGAGGAGACTTGATGCTAGGGGATCTAAGTTTCGATCCTTTAACTTCGGGCACCACCTCTATGGGGGACCTTAATAGCGGAAATAGCCACAAGATTTTACTTTCAAGATCTGATGCTTTTATGCGACTTTACAATAATCAGATTCAAATTATTAATGACATTCCTCTCGAAGAGGATCCTGGAGCAGGTATATACATACAAAGCCAGGGGGATTCTTATCGCACCTCGGCAGAATCTATAATTGATATAGGAAAATATATCAAAATGCAGGCAGCAACAAGAATAGATCTTTTTGCGAATTGGGTTTCTATTCAAGCAGATGTAACAGAAATTCTTAACTATAAAACTTGGCAAGATATGAATGCTAACCCATCATATCAAATGTGGAACTTATTGTCGGTTGCATATGGATTCGATCCTAATACAGCTAGATTTCCGGAAACTTCTGGAAGGAAAGAGCTTAATGATAATTGCTTAGAAGGAAGGTTACTTTCATTAGCAAAAGTGAATTTTTCTTTTAAAGAAGAATGGGTAAGTGATTTCGAAACTAAATGGCAGGGTTTAGAAACTGCACATATATCGCCACCATTTGAGTTTTCACCTTATGATTCAGGTATGGTATCATGGTCAGGGTTTTTTGCAAATCTTCCTGGTGCTGATGGTCCTCCTTTTAATTCAGTTGATTCTACTTATACAAATTTCCTAGAGGAAGAATGTGCGATTACCGATGGTACTAAAATAGAAAAACTAATAATTGAAACTTTTTATTCTTCTAGCAGAAATCAATCAGCTTCAGGAAGGTGGTTATTTGAAGTAAGCCATGAAGATCCAAATTGCATTTATGATATTGGATTTGGAGATCACACAAAAACTCTCAATGGGTATCAAAATGACGAAGAAGCCGAATGGTGCGTTCATCCCTTATATAACATAAATTGGAATGCACCTAACTGGACTGCGAAACACGTTGGTATAGTAATTAACAGGTTTAAAAACTATTACAGCGCACTTGGTAACTCTATGGAAGAAATTAGATCTACATTTTATATAAAAGTAGATACTAAAATGCATGGACGTGTTAGAGGGCAAGGTGGTAATGGTCCTAAAGATACCTGGAAAGATGGATGGCGCTTAAAAATTTCCTTCAATTACAATGGAATCTTAAACGATTCCGGAGAATATGTAAGTATTTTAACAAGAGAAGGAAAGCTTGACAACGATGCAGATAATGGTATCGGCCAATGGAAGACGCGTGCCTCTAGTTCTACTCCTTATAATCACAATGTAGGCGCAGATAATTTTGATGACAAAAAAGCTTTTATTTTAGCAGATAACGTTTTTATAAAAATTGAAGACAGTTCTTCTTCATATTCCTCTTCTCTTTGGGAAAATGGTGGAGATGGTTTGGATAATAGCATAATATTAAACATAGATGAAAATTGGAGAGATGAAGTCTTTTTAAAAGTAGAAGAATCCTATATAAACAGAAAGGTATTCTTAACTATTAGCGAGTCTGGACCTTATGTAGCAACAAATGCGGCACCCCAAATACTTGATTGGCCCAGTAATGATATTATAAATAACCAAAATTTTAAAAGAGACTTAGTGTAACTCAATGATTAATTTAGAAATTTTAAATCAAATTGAAGAAGTAGTAACAAGAGTTGAACTTAATCAAGTTATATGCAAGCCGCTTGAAACTTTACGTTATTCTAAATTTATTGATGACCGTTCGGTAGCATTAGATTATTTCGAGTCTGTAGAGATCAATTCTGAAGATCATTTAGAGTTGAATGACCTTTCATGGAAAGCGCCCCAGAATAATCTAAATTTTTTCAATGATATCAAAGAAGGAAAAACAACTAATAATATCATCAATTCACCTTATCGTGACTTGTTAATAACGAATACGGTTGCACGTGACACCAAAGAGAACATAGAGGTTCCTTTATGGTGGAGGCACAAACGTAAGAATATTAAGGAAATCAATTTCCATGTTCTTAAAAAAGGATCCTTAATTGAGGTTGAAGAAGGGTTTATTTTAAAAGCCGGCCGCTTATACACTAACTATAAAAATGACTTTGATTTTAAATCTTCGAACTATAGAGTGTATTTCGTAACAGGAGTCACAGAAACAGGTGAGAGTTTTAATGAACTTTTAAATGTAGTGCCTGCTATTCAAGAAATAAGTTTTGAAGACATATCTTTAGAAGATGGAAGTCTACTGGTAGATTCTTTTGAAAGGAGCCCTGATAGTGCAGGTGGTTTACATACTTACAGAATAAGAATAAAAAACGAGATTTGTGAAAACGAAAGTACGTCAAAGTATTTTTATTACAAAGCACATGAAAGTAACTTTATAAAGCTACTAAAACCTGAAAGCTATAGAATGGATAACTCGTGGTTCCTTCGAGTTACTAATGGTCACTTTGTAAGAGAAGGAAGAACTTATTGGGTACCTGAATTCTTTACTCAACCCTTTGACGGGCAGTTTGGAACTATAAGACTTTTAAATAAAACTTGCACTTATGTAACAGAAAGTGTGATTAAGCTGCCTGTAGCAAATATATTAATAGATCCTGAACAGTTAGTGCATATAGATTTGCATGTACGTAATGAAAGTGATGAAGTTGTATTTGCAATTACAACAGACCCATTAAAAATAGGATTAAAATATTCAGATACAGATGTAACCTTCCAAGAAGGAATAGTTTCTTGGGATGAAGAATATGGGTTCATTGAGTTGAACCAATCGCTGGATGTCTCATACTTAATTAAAGCAGATTTTTATTATCGTGCTGATGCTTACATAGAGAAAGCATTAAACGTTAATTTTTATGAAAATGAAGAATTAATAAATTTAAAAACATTCTTCTACTTGATCCCAAATATGGGCGTAGAACAAAAAAGTGTTTTCTACTTTCTGTATGATGAGAACGATCGAATCGTTCGTTCATCGAACCCATTGTTTAAATCAGTTGAAAATGGAGTATATAATGGCGAATCTTATATCGGAAAATCATTAAGCACTTTTAAAAATGAGAGATGCTTAGGATTCGTTAATGATCATCAATATTTAGAGTTAGGTGAGTTAAGTTTTAAGGAAGATTATCATTTAGATGAATGTTTTAAAATTGATATTAAAGAAGAAGGATACTTAAATGAAGGCAGTATTGAATCTTATTTCAATAGGCAGCACAAGGGGCTTCAATCTAAACTGGGGTATGGTGAATTTGGGCAAGTTATACAAAAGAATAATTTGATTTATATTCAGTATCCAATCGATCTTTTGGAAAACTATGGCGGCCAATATAAAGAGCGTGACTTGATTAGGTATAGCAGGAGAAAGATTCAACCTGGAGTAGATTTTGTTGTAGATTACACATACCCTAAGTCAACGTTAAAGATAAGCACAAACCCAGGGTCGGTTAACATAGATATAAGCTGGGAGGGTCCTGGCACTTATAAGCTATATAGAGCTTTAAATGAATTTTCTGAAACCTTTATAGATGAAGAATCGGTATCGATTCTTGAAATTGAATCTTTAAATGAAGAAATGTTAAACTATATTGATAGCGATGTAGAAAGTGGCCGTACATATTGGTATTGCGTTAGAATTAATGAATACCCTAAAAGTAACAAATATGCAGTGAGTACAAGATGAGTTTTATTTTTTTAAATGATGCAGGTCAGAAACTTTCGGCCAATGATTTTCTACAGTTAACATCAGGATTGAATGAACCTGATAATGAAATCACCATAAAGGTGAGAAACAACAGTACAGTAGATGCTAATGAGCCTGTAATATTCTTAATGCCGTCAAGTGATTTGGGCACCGTGGATTACCCATCAAAGTATCCTACACGTACAGATTGGAATGATCTGCTCCTATGGGGTAGTACTTTAGATGATCAAGGTGCAAATACAGCAGGATTATATTATAAGGATATTGATAGTGAAATTACTTATTTTAGTCTAAATGCTGGATCAAATTATCAAAATGGTATACCGTTAGGGTTGCCAATAAGTGCTGATGGCAGTATTGACATCACACTTGGATTCACTCCTAAAGCGGGTGACAACACTAGAAGGCTTTATGTAGGAGTTGAGATATATGATTCAAGGACAAATATTTAATTTTGAATCCAATAAATTAGAAGCTTCCAAATATCGGAATAGCCTTCAAAACCTTGGAAAGGGCTCCTCAAATCAAATGGAGTCCTTTTTAATTAATAGGCGGCTTAACTTTAAAAGAATAAGATTTCCGTTCTTACTTAAAAGAGGCATAATTGATGCACAATTAATTGATTCTAATTTTAGAAATTTGAACTCTTATCTTTATTATGTAAATACAAATATAAATAGCATCGAAAAGATAACAGAGAGTTTCAAAAGAAAAACTAAGGATTTTTTCAAAGTTTTGAATAAAGAACTAGAGCTTCTACTTAGTTCAATTGAAGAAACTAATATTAGGTTAAATAGCAAATTTAACAAAGTAGTTAATTTTAGAATTTTTCAAGAAAAAGATTTTGAAGAGCAATATGACTTAATGGACGTGAAGAGAGATTTGCGATTACGTAAAGCAGAGCAATGCTCTTATAAGCGAGGCTATATCGAGTGCAAAGAAACCAATATTAACTTGGTGGACATTGTATCGGTAGAAGTAGTAAAAGAAGAAAGTTTTTATTCTGACTCTTTAAAGGCACTAAATATAAGTGAGGACAATTCTCTAATATATAGGCCGAATAAGTTTTGGCATTATATAGTAGCTGCTAAAGATTCATTAATTGATTTGCAAAAATTGCCACATAAAAATGTTAGTGTATCTCTAATTTTTAATTTTGACGGATACGAAGATTTAAACAATATCTTTATTGAATTTGGAAGCAGCCTGCCGGTGCTAATTGATAAAAATCAATTAGAATATTTTGACCTAGAAACAGAAAGCTACATCAAATTAGATGATGCATCTGTTCAAAAAAACAACAATAGGGTTGAAATAAGTTTTAGAACAAAAAGAACAAACAAGCTAAAGATTAAATTATTTCAAAAAAAATATCATGATACAAGTTTTGTATATGATGATGATCTAGATGAAATTAAAAAAGACAATATTTTAAATGGATCGTTTTTGAATTACAGTTCGAAAATAAAAGAGTTCGAATTAAAAAGAGTTTACGATCTATCGATACTCAATTTTGAATGTAGGCGAAAGACCAACAAAGGTTTGGGTTTTTATCGTGAAGCAAATCCCGTAGTAATAAACAAGCCTTTAAGTTTACAAATAAAACCGAAGATTTTCTTTGAGAGTGAATACAGCTTTATAGAAAAGTATGCACATATAGTCCTGTATGGAGAGAAGAATTTTAAAGCGCACAAGAAAATAAGTGAAAACTATACTAATACGAAACGAGTAAATATAAAAATCCCTATACCTAATTCTCCTTATAAGGAGCAGGAGCTTTTGATTTTGCAGAACAAAATAGGGCGTCTAAATTTCTTCCCTAATATGAAGATGAGCTTGAAAGATTCGGTTAAAATAGAGGCAGTGAGCATGAGTACTGGTGAGAAGCGTATTCTGAATGAAAATGAATTTAGTATTTCGCTAGATGGTGGCTCGAAATATACGGATGATGAAAATCCTGCTATTGATATGGATACTGTTTTAAATGAAATGAACAGATCAGTAATTGAAAGTAAAATATATAATTTTTACATTAAAATAAATGCGCCAAGTAAATCTCATTTCTATATAGCAGAATATGCTCTAAACAAAAATATCAGGTGCGGTCATGGAGATGAGCTTTTGATAAGTCAAGGCGAAATAGTTTTTAATAAAAACTTTCAAAGCAGTGTAGGTTTCGTACGACCTTCATTCATTATCAGGAACAAATCAAGAGATAACCAGAGTTCAAAAATCAGCTCTTACAACGTGCTAGTTGAAGAGATGGAAACTAATGAAAAATCATATATAGAATATGAGACATTTGTTGAGCTGGAAAGAAGAGGGTCAAGTAATGTCGTTTAATCAACTTCTTCAAAATAATAAAAGTTTAAATTTAAGTTTTTTAAAAGAGAATCTTCAGAGAAATAAAGAGATATTCAAAGTAGCTCAAACTTTAAAAGAGCAGCTACTTAATGAACAAGAGTTGATGCATCCAGAAGAACGTGAAAAAACATTAAAGAATAATATAGTTCCTGCTTCGGAGTTCAATCAGGTAAATGTAGAACAACTCAATAATTTAAGAAGCTACATGGAAATGCTTCATGAGAAGAATATAAACCATGAACTAGAGTTAATTAAAAATCTTAAAGAACGAATGAATCATATTGAATCTAAAAAGATTGAAGTTAGCAGCAAGATAAGCGGGCTTTTACAAAAGTTAAATCATTTAAGTGGATTCACTGAAGGGTTTAAATTTGTCTTTAAAGAAGACTTCTATAACTTAGTTAATATTAGCAAAGACTTAATAACCAAAAGCGGCCTAGAAGTAAATGTTGAAGCAAATGTAGCAACACTGCCTGTTAAATCCAAAGTAAAGAATGAAGTATCAAGCATAGTTATTAGCAATGAGTCTAAAGGGATTCCTGGCAACTACATGACGGGTCAGAATAAGATGATCTATTCTTTAATCGATGGAAACCCTAATACTTACTTTGAGTTTTTTAAAATGAACACAGGTCCAGCAAGACTTGTGGTCAATATGCGATTTGCAAAAACTGAAATTGTAAACCAAATAAAGATTAAGCGAGCATTTACAACTGGATCAGCTTCATTTGTAATTAAAGATGTGATTTTCAATACAAACAAGAATAGGTCTATCAAAAGATTAATTGATATTAATGAACAAAAGATGGAAGTGTCAGCAACCAAAAATGGAGGAGAGCTGACTATTAATCATTTACCTATGGCGTGCAATTCCGTATCTGTTTATATAGAATCGAACGAATATACAACGACTAAAGATGGAATGAAAATCTTTAGTTTAGGGTTGCAGCAAGTTGAACTCAATAAGATTGAGTATGACGTTGAGGGAGAATTTAATTCAACAACAATCATAACGCCAGAAAATCTATTTGTCTTCAGTAGTGAATCAAAAGTATTTCCTGCTGATTCAGTAACATACACTGAAGAGCTTTCCCTATCTAAAGATGGAGGAGCGAAGAGAGAGCTTTTAGTTTATGATAGTAATAAGACTAAGAACTTATTGCTATCATCTGGGCAAAATTTTATCAATTACATATACTCATTAAAAAGAAATGATGAGTTAATCTCAAGTGGAGAAAGTATATCTACAGATGATTATTTTGTTAAATCCAGAAATTTACTTAAAACTGTAAATCGAAATATCAGCCCAATCAATTATTCCTTAGGGAACAATCGAATAAATAAAACTTTAAAAGTAATGCAAGGAGAAGTATTCAAGCGAAGTGCTTCAAGAGAAGATGCATTATATGTAGGACGGGTGTCTCTGGCCGGAGAGAATAAACTTGTATTGCCATTTTCTTTAAAGAGCTATGGTATAGATGAGGCTGATATACGGATTTATGGCAATAATTATGAGTTGGAACAAGCTGAAACATATAATGAGATTCAAGGAAATGAGAGAAAATTCTTTTTAAATTATGAAGAGAATTCAATCAGCATGCATCTGGGCAGTAACAAAAATATTAAACTAAAAATGCTTCTTGCGCCTTATAAAGGCAAAATACTCTTTAAAAATGAGGGGTATTACATTAAAATAAACGAACCCTTCGAATACGATAAAGGTTTAATAACTGTTCGAACTAAAGCAGCAAAAGGTGAAGAATTCGAACAAATAATTCCAAAAGGATCAAGGAAACATTTTTTACCGCACCAGAATATTTCTGAAGATCATTTCAAAGTTGAGGTAGAAAATGAAAACAAGACAGCGTGGGTAGAAGCAACCGATCAAATTGACTTAAAGTCCTCTAGTGCAGGAATATTGTCGATTAAAGGCGAAGGCCAATATAGAGTAAGGTATAAATACAATAAGATAAAATCATTAACTAGTAGGGAGTTTGAAATCTGGGGCCAAGGGTCAGAAATTAAAGGGGTGTATTTATATCCTGAAGCAGTATCATTTAATGATGGAGCAAAAGAAGTGTCAGGATTTTTAAGTGATGGCGAAACATTGATGCTTGAACACAGCAACATCATTGAAGGAACTATAAAATTTGAATCCCCCCTTTATGAGGGGCCTTGCAAAGAAATAGAATACATAGATGGTTACAGTGAGTTTTTAAATGTAAAAAAAATGAAAAAGGATTTTGTTCCACGTATTGAGTGGTCCACTGAAAATTTCATTCTTTTTACCGTGTCCAAACTTCCATATGAAGGAAGAAGCTATGGAAATTCTATGAAGCTATACAAGGATGGCGTAGAAGTACAAGGGGGTGACTCTAGAATTGAGGGAGATGGAATTGTCTATAAATTAGAACGCGGTAATGATGAAAGTCGATATGCAGAGAACTATTATTTAGAATATTATTATTTGGATGAAACTCCAGAACCAATAGAGCGATACTCAATTGATTATGAAAATGGTATCATCCATTTTACAAAAAAGCCCGATAACGCTCCAATGGTCTACTATAAGTATGGTGACATAGAGATTGAATACAATCTTTACCATGAGATTAAAAATTACATAGTAGATGAGCAGAGCGATACAGTATCTGTAAAAACGGAAGAATTTGGTGAAGGCAACAATAAGATAAAATTCTTTTGGCATGAAATTGAAAATCAAACCTCTTTAGAAGGTTTAGAAAAATACTATTCACCGATAGTATATAGCCTGAAGATGGGGATGAATTAACATGAATAAAAAACAATTATTAATGAGCCATCTAATCAAGGACTTCATAAAGGATAAGAAAAGATCCCCCTCTCAGAGGGAATTGGACTTCATGTACAATGAATATTTAATAGCTCATCCTAAATTTAACAAAGTAGGGCTCAATGGAAGCAAAAGACCAGAATTCAAACAAATGGTGAATAGTGAATCCTCTGCTAGTAATTTCAACAAAACAATAGATCACTGCTTGTCGGAACAAAATTTTGTAAATAACAAGTTAAGTAAAATTGATAACGAAACTGAAAAAGAGTTTCGAATGTATGCAAACAAATTTAATGAAAGTTTAAAGCATATTAAAAAAATGGAAAGGGAAATTAATAAAAACCTTTTGCTGCATGCTAAGGATGATATCTACACTCATGGATTAGTAGAAACATTTGAAGACTATGAGAATATTAATTTTGATCAAAGCAACATCTATATGTTTAACGGTAAAGTTACTTTGGGTTACACAAAGGTAACAGGAGAAAGATTCAATTCAGCAAATTTGTCATATTCTGTTTCTTCTCGAAGTGGTAGAAGCGTTATGCAGCGTAATATAAATGATATTTCAAACGCAGTTAACGAAGACGGAAACTTTTTTAAAGTATTGGTGTTTTCGAAAGTGCCTGATGATAGTATCGATTTTTATATTGACTTAACATTTAGTGAAGCAAGGCACATTGACACTTTAAAATTCACCACACAAGCAATTGAATCAAATTCTAAAATATTTTATAATTGTTATTATAGTGAAGATGATACAACATTGAATGAGGTTTTTGAAAGCAACCTAGCTATTGATAACAATGAGAACTATGTTGAGATCAATAAAGACTCTATTAAAAGTATACGTTTAGTTTTAAACAAACGAGGATACGATTATTTAGATGGTGAAGATTATGTTTATATTTTTGATTTAGATTTTATGGGTGGAACAACTAAAAAATTCAAAATAAACGAAGAGTCTGTTTTAAATCTAGGTCCCTACAAGATAAAAGATGCGGATGAGGAAGAAGTAAACTTTTCGATGGCGACTATAAAAGGTGGAACATGTTGTATCGTTCCAGATCGAACGAGTATCGACTTTTATTTATCAAAAGATAATGAAACCTGGATTAAAGCAGACTACAATAATACAGGTAGAGAGGTCATCCAATTTGAAGAGTCCAAAGAGCCTTTTGATGGGAGTGGCCTTTTTAAACGATATGATACGATATTAAGTAGCTTGCCTCTACAAGATGTAATAGAGGATGATTCTAAGATAGCGTTAGATCTGCTTCCTCATCAACGATTGCTTAACCTTTACATATTGAAAGAAAACTTTAAAAATATTGTAAAAGAGTCCATGGTTATAAAGCGCAACGTTTGCAACAAAGGCAATAAGGAAACTTATGGTGCCAAAGAGGGTTGGTATAGAGATGCAAATGGGTACTATTGCTGCTTAATAAATATTAAAGAAGCGGAAGGTAGGTATCTGAATTTTGGTGAAAAGTCATGTTTTATAAATGATAAGCAAGTAAGCGGAAAACATTTTTTAACTTTTGGAGAACATAAATTCAAAACCAGTGAAGAGAACTGGTATGACTTAGATATGAATAATGAAAGCGAGTTAAATAATGAAGCGCAGTTAAGAGAAGAAGATATCCTGTACCCGTATAATCATAAATACATTATAGAAGGGTTCAACTATTCCAATATTTTCAATGGCAAAAAAGTTTACTTAGCCAAAAGTGAAGTGTATAGTTTCTCTTTAAATGAAGTTTCAAACCAACGATTTTTAATCGGTAGGGATTTAAACAATTTCACTTTTATAAATAGTGAGTTCACAAACGATGATGGAGATATTATCGAAGCTGTATTCATAATGGTTAATGCAAAAGAAGACTCTAGCGAAATTAAAATGGAAGATTACAAATTAGAGTGCATTAAACGAAACTCGACTAATGGTGATTCAAGCAATGAGTTGTATATTAAAGCGATATTGAAATCTTCTGATCCTAGTGTCACACCTAAAATAGATCAAATACAAGTTAGGGTAATATAATGCTTGATCCAACAAATCATTTAAATAATTTAAATAAAAGAATAGAAATAAGTTCTTCTGAGATTGCAAATGTTCAATTGAAAGAAAGTTTTGTTTTAAATAGTCGTCGAAATGCTAGTGATTTAGTTAGCATAGGAGACTATATCAATGAGGTGATTGTAAGAAGTTACTCTACTTTATGTTCAAACCCTAGGTATCCTAAAGACGCATTAGCTAATGGACTGTCTGGCTCAACTATAGTGACGTGGTTAGAGGAAGATGGGAATAACAAATACAATTCACCCATTTTTTGGTTCAGTTCAGAGAACCCTGATAATGATGGACGCCCTTGCACAATTAAAGAATCTTTTCAGTATATTTGGGAAAATTTAAATCAACGTGTAATAGAAAATCGAGCAGACCCTACAGATTTAAGTGAGATAGAAAACAGTTTAAGTTGTCTTGATAGTATGTTGGATCGGCTCAAGATTGATACGTTTGGGAATTCTTTTATACTTACATGCAATGATGAGTGGACCAAGCAAACTTGGCCAATCTCTAAACATGTATTTGAAATATTAAATCAACTAACAACAGGACACTTAATTGATAATATCAATGGCTTGAATAAGGTTTCTGAGCCAGCCTATCCCGATTTAAGCTGGAGCATAGAGTTAAATGATTTGTTAGATGTAGATCTTGAAAGTGTGCCCCCCAATCACGGAGACGCCTTAATATATGATGGAACTACTGAGAAGTGGCAGCCAGGTAGCGCAGACGTAAAGTGGATCGATGAGCTATATGATGTTGATACATCCTCTACTCAGCCTGTAGAAAATGATATTTTAGTTTGGGATCCAAACCATAAAGATTCTCAAGGAAGCAGTGATCCAGAACATGATGGAGCTTGGGTGCCTGTATCGCCAGATACTTTGTTTAGTGATTCTACTTTAGAATACGCATATGAATTAAAAGATGTAGATTACGGTGACGGAGCAACAAAAGCAGGTAATGGGCAAATCTTAGTTTGGCGAACAGATGAAGACCCTGACAATGATGGAGGTATACAAGGAGCTTGGGTACCAGAGTATCCTGATACTTCATCAAGCTCTAGTGATCTATTTGGTACTGGTTTATGTCCTGGGGAGACATTAGATAATAAAGACTTTTTAGTTTACACTAACAATTGTGGAGATAATCAGAGTGTAAGCAGTCCTGGGTGGGTTGCTCAAAACAAATACAACCCCATGCTTACCACTAAACTGCCTTATGCTTCACCTGCTAGAAATACACTCTGGAATAAAGATACAGAAGATAATCTAAATATTGATTGGGACGACAATACTATATTCCCAGGGTTGGTAGGGGTTGCAAGTGATTACGAGATTTCTAAATTGTGGTCATTTAATTTAGATGTCTACAATACTGAAAATTTGATTGATGGAAGTTTAAAAAGTGGAAGCTTAATATCTTATGTACTTACTGCTGACAGGTTTATAACAAGCTTAATTGGAAAGACAATAAGCGGTGTGCCTGGAGCTTTACAGACAGAAAATAGCGCAAGTGAAGGAGTAGCTTTCTATGATCCCAGCTATCATACTGCAAGTGAAGTATCAGCTCTACAAGCTGATGTTACCCATATGCACGTAGAGGTAAACTTGTTGCAGCAAAATGTAACAAATTTCTTCTTATCAAGATTAAACCGAAGTTCAATAACAGAACTTGCAGATGTAAATACGTCTGGTGGCGGAGTAAAAGCGAACGACCTATTAGTTTGGGAGCCTAATGAAATTGACGATAGTGGGTTGCAAAATACAGGATGCTGGAAGCCTAAAGAATTAAGTACAATAATGAGCGAATTGGGGATATCCACTGGGAGTGGATCGTCAACAACAGCACTAGATCAAATAGTAGAACAAGGAAGTATAGTCGAAGTAATTGATGACGGAAGTACCCAAGCAATCGTATTAATGACTGACAGTACTAAAAGATGGATAGTAAATGCTAATGGGCATATGTTGCCATATGCAAATGCAAGCTACGACATAGGTAGTGCTGAAAAGAAAGTTAGGCATTTATTTTTAAGCGACAATTCTCTACATATTGGTGTCAACACGTTGGGTGCAGCAGGCGGGATTCCTAAATGGAACAGCACTTTCAGTATTCCTGTATACTCTGGAGCACCTGAGAACAATGATGTATTGAAGTGGGACGGAGCAGGATGGAGCCCAAGTCCTGAAAGTGTTAGTAGTCCTTCAGGAAGTGGCATTGAAGGGTCATTTGAAAATGGAATTAGTAATGAATTTTCAATTGAAGTTAATTATGATTCAAATGGATATAATTTAGGAACCGGTAAGTCGCATCATATGTTTCAGTTCAAGAATCAACAATCTGCAGCCATTACGATTAAGGGCTTTAGCATCTTGTGCAAAGAGATGTACAGTTCGACAATTGAACTATCTTTTGCAAAATGCCAAACAGCAGAACTGTTGGGGAATGTTTTCACAACAGCATCTGATGTGAAAACAATGAATAGAGTTAATACTGACCCGCAAGCTAATAACGTGGGGGTTGGATTAGTAGAAGGGTCTGTTGAAGTTTCACTGAATTCAGGAGAATGGATTGTAGTTTTCTTGAACTTTTATGAAAAAGTAACTGACAGCAATAAAGATTGGTACATTCAGTTAAAATATACAGAATAGATTTGAAAAGTTGTTTCAAGGCTAATTGATATAAATGTATTATCTGCTATATAATAGTATTATTTACAGAAAGACCTAGTCATGCCTCCACAAAACACACCCGCACCTGATATAAATCTAGTTAGTTACAGATTAAAAGAAATAGAAAATAGCTTAGAAAAAAATATTGAAAAGCTTGCAGACAAAATTGATCTGCTGCTAGCAGAGTTAAATAAAACGACAATTGCTCAGTCAGAGACGAAAGTCAAAGTAGACAAATTGGAAGTTGAAGTAGCTGCATTAATTAAAGCAGACTTATCTATTAGAAGTGAATTGTCTCAAGTTAAGGTTAGCATAGCTGAAAAATTAACTTGGGGAGCGGCGGGTGGGGGACTTGTTAATCTAATAATTAGCTTCTTCCAGAATGGAGGTCAGTGATGCCAATAGATATTAACGAAGAATTTGACCAGCAAACACTAAGGCGCATAAGTAATTTAGAAGAGCGTATTCGTGATATCTTTACTGCTCAAAATAATTTTGTATCATTAAACCAAATCCAGCAGTTACTCTCGGTAATAAGCACAGATCTTGCTGTTTTAAATGAGACTATAAGATCTTTAGAAAGAAGAATTAGTATACTGGAAGATATACCTCCAATAAACTAATTGGTTTTCTTGTTCTTCTCAAGATGCTTTTTTAAAGCTTCTTGTGCAGCTTTTTTAGCTTTTTCTTTACATTTAGAGCAGGCCATAATGTTATTCTTGGTCTTCTTGGTCGACAGACTGCTTTTCAAGCTTCTTTTTTAACCGAGTGTTTTCAGAACGCACTTTTTTTAAGTCTGCTTTTAAAACTGAAAGTTCTTCTTGAGATGCAAGGAAAAGAGCTTCTGCATCAGAAAGTTTTTGTTGATTTTCTTTCTGAGATTGTTCTTTTTGGTTTAAGATTTTTTGGATTCTAGATTGAAGTTCATCACAATCGCAGTCTGGTGCGCAATCTTCTTGAGGCTTCTGCATCGATAATTTCTGCTTGAGATTTATAATTTCATTCTCTAATGCAATAATTTTTCTAGAGCTCGCGACTCTTTCTTTAAATAAACTCATAATTAAAATCCTCCATTAGGTTTATGAGGTGTAAACAATACGTGAGGCAACCAGTTAGTTGATTCAGAATTAAACTTTGACTCCGAATCTAAGATTGCATGTATACCAACTTTATCTACTTTAACACCTACTATATTGTCCATTGCAAGTACTTCTGCAACTCTTTCAGAAAGCCAGCGCTTACCTTGAACTTCCCATTCTGGAAGTTTATTGTTTTGATTAAAATCAACGACACAACTAGAGTGAGTTTTAACTTCTGTCATATCAGAAGCGAATGATATTAAAACATCTTTGAAGTGTCGGCAACGACGGAGCCAAGTAAAGATTGCACCAGAAAGTTGCTCTTTAGAAATGTTTTCTGTTAAATTAGCTCCACCTGGAATGATTAGTTTGATTTGTTTATTAATCTTCGGTCCTGAAAGTTTCTGTACCAAAGATTGTTGATGAGCAACAGAAGGATTGTTGCCGAGTTGTTTTATAGCACTGTGTCTATCCATGAATTAGCCTCTTCTTTTAAAAGAATATAATCTGAGTTGTTTAATTTATATTTTAATTTTATATTTTTCCAAGTATCATTTTCATGAAGCAAAGATATTATTATAGAATATAATAACTTGTTTCTTAAAAAAAGAAAATACAATTCTAAAGACAGATCAGAATTCAAAGTGAATTGAGTTGAGAAAAAAAGATCAACAGGGTTCGTAAAGAAGTCCCGTTTGAATTGTTGTAAGATTCTTCTGATAATTTTAAACAAAGAATATTTTATTTCTTGAGATATATAAAATAAAAACTTATATCGCTTAGGGTAATTATCATAAAGGATGGTTTCTTTATACATGTGCATAAGGAACGCTTCAATTAAATGATCTTTGAAAGTTAAAGAATTATCTTTTAAGTATCTTTTATAAGTATCTAACTTCCAAGCAAAAGATGCTTTTGGTTTATCATCTTTGGAAAGCAATGAAAACAAAGTAACAATATTAATATTATTGTTGAAATTGATTTTTAAAAAATCATTAGCCCAAATATCAAAGCAAGAGTTAATTTGTTTTATGCAAGACTCCAAAGAGTCAACAGATTTCGCCTGCTTGAAATCTCGATAGTTGAGCATAAAAAAATCGAAATCAGAAATAAAAAAACTATTTGTCTGTTTCATTTTTAATATAAGCGTTAAAGAAATGTATCCAGTCATCAAGACGCATAGTGCATAATATTTCAGCTCTGTCATCTTTGGTTATAGCAACGGGAATCTTTCCATTAACATTGGCGTCTTCTATAGCTTGTTTAAGAGCTGCCTTTATATGACAGCGTTTATGTCTTTTAGCTTCGACATGTATAACTGGCATGTCGACATCAGAAACTTCAGCCCCACCACTTCTTGACTGACCAATACCTCTCTTAGCTTCGAATACAGTATTGTCAGTAAAGTACTTTGCAAGTTGTCTTTCAAATGATGCGCCCTTGATACGGGCGCCTTTTCCACGAGAAGCCATATTTAACTCTTTTCTATTTCAAAATCTAATTTGTTGCTTTCAGTAATTGCATCAATTAGATTAAAGCCTAAAGCTTCTTCTGAATCAAAATAAAAATTAGTTTTGCCTTCGAAATGTTTATTCCAAATGTTCTTTTTAATTTTTGCTCTAGCTCTAATTATACCATCTGTAAGATCTTTACAATTAGAGTAGTAATCATTAAGTTGATTCATGTTTTGAACAGAATTAACCATAGAGTCTTGGATGACAGGTTGGTGATAATAGAAAGTAGTATTAGGAGAGCTGACTCTGTAATCTCCTGAGCTCAGTATTAATAGTCCAGCTGATGCACACAAGCCTAAAGCGTGTATGATTACAGGACAGGAAATTTGAGCAATTACATCGTATATAGCTAAACCATCAGTGAGGGATCCTCCAGGAGTATTCATTAATATGGTGATAGGTTTTTCAGGATCAAGCTCTTCAAGGTGCTTTAACTGACTAATGAGCAGCAGAGCAGTTTCTTTTGTAACGTCATTGAAGAAAGGTAATACTCTAGTGTCGGCACCAAAGTATTTTGGTTCAAAGCAGTTCCATGATTCAAAATCAGAATTCATTAGAAGCTGTGAAATTAAATTTTGTTTCAATTCGTTCATAAATTAGCTTTCGTAAAATATTTTTTGTTTTAAAAAATCTGAATCAATCTTATCATAATGCTTATAAGAGATCTCTAGATAGCTATACCCTGCATTTAGTAATGCAGTTTTTTTGCGGTTATCTCGATACTGAATATTATGAAAATTTTTCTTTTGATTAAAGTAAGAGTCGGTAGAACCGAAAGATTGCATTTTGTAATGTTGCACGCCATGTAGCTCAAGAATAATATTGTATTCGTCAATATACCAGTCTACAGCATCTAAATAGTGCAGATAAGTAGGAGCAAGATCCCGTACTGGAACTTCTTGATAACATTGAAGCTGCTTGAAAAAGGGGTCGGTAGAGAAGATATGTTTAACTTTTTGATGCAAATTAGAAGCGGATTCATAAGTGTAGAATTGATTTTTCCAAGAAGATCTAGGCATCAAATCCTTCTCCTATAATAATCTCTTTATCTTTATCAAAACCAAGTACACCTTGGTCTACAAGAAAATTTAAGAGGTCCACCCATAATTGATCATCTTCTATTTGGTAGAATTGACCAGTTGCACTTATTTGTTCTAAGTAAATCTTACCCGTTGGTTCGTGAAGTAATGCGACATATTCAGATAAAGATCTTTTGGCAGTAGCCATGTGGACCCAAGGTCCGCCATTGAAGATGTTAATGGGAAGGTTAACTCTTGCTCGTGAAGCAAGTTTGAAATCACCATATTCAGCCATAAGTACACTCCTTCCGTTTGGTGCAATTTGTATTTGGGCAATAAGGTATTGTATGTAATGAATCGCAAGATTCAAGATACTTTTTTTGTGCGTTAAGAAAATTAACTTTATGTTGTTTTTTAACCTTGCCTGAGCTTACATGAGAAAAAGAATAATTTTTTTGACTCTTGTTTCTAAAAGTAGCAGAAGGCACAGAAAGATAATGTATCTTAACTGGAATGTTAGAAGAAATATGAGAGTAAATTTCTTTTAAACATTGTATTTTAATAGATATTAAAAAATCATTTTCTTTAATATGCTTTGTTACCATAGGGTAAAAATTAACAGTATGTATTTTAGATGGATTAGCATCCTCAACTAAAATTAAATCTAACTCAAGTTTAAGTGAAATAAATTCAGTAGATACTGTAGGTGAAAAATTAGTAGCTAACGGAGTGTAAATTGTTATAGGAAAGATTTTAAAGTAACAATTGATAATATTAATCGCCCAACTGACAAGATATTGTATATCATCAATTGTGGATAAAGAAGGGTGATAATTCGCAATATTGGTTTTGATTATTTTAATAAGATCTTTATTAAAATCAAAGAGATTGTTTTTAAGAAAAAGCAAATATACTTCTTTTATAGATTCATATATTATATTTTGTGAAGCTGAAACTTCTAGTATGTTACCGTCAAGCCTATATAGTTCAGGGCAATATAAAGAAGTTTTAAATTGAGCTTCAGTTAGCATTAGTAAATCGTTTTAACAATTAGAAAAGAAGTCAAACCTGTAGCGGCTATAGCTGTAATAGAATAGAAAATAGTTTTAGTTTTTTGCTCTTTGTACAATTCAACCTGGAGATTTAGTCGTTGAGTTAAAGATTCGTTCTCTTTGACAATAGAAACAAAGCGAGAGTTTGCGTCATCTTGACATTTGTTAAGAGTCTTTTTGCATTGTTTAGAAAGCAAATCTAAATTCAAGCTCATAGTGTCTGCAAAAGAGTCAAATTCAACTTTAATTAAAGCTAAATCAGCAACTGAAAGTAAATAGCCTTCAGTAATGATTTTATCACCTGCAAAATAATATGGTAAAAAGAATTGGTGAGGACCTAATTTTAGATCAAAGTCTAAAGATTCTTTAGGTTTTTTGATTGGTTCAGCAATTACAGGCGGAACAATAAAAAACAATAATAGACAAAATGATAATATTTTTTTCATCGACTTGCCTTACAAACTTCGCATTTAAGCTCAAGGCAAGCTGCACGATACCTTAGAACCTTTTGAGAACAAATAGATTCTTGTTGCTTTATGCATTCGGCTTGAAATTGTTGAGTTTCTGATAAATGATCATTTCTTAAAGTTTTTATTTGATGACCAAGTAGAGTTACTTGGTCTATTTCTTTTTTGCAAAGAATATCTTTTGGAACTGGTTTTGGAGAAATGGCATAGCCAACAACCATACCGATAAGAATAAGTGCAAAAATAATTGCGAGGAAGATTTTTAAATCTTCCATCTTTTGTAAAAGAAAATTCATTTAAAGTTACCTTCTTCTGGCTGGTTGTTTTTGTAATATAAATCTTTTATATGTTTAGATAAAAATATTGGCTTTACTTCATAATCGTTCTTATGAGCTTCGTCATAAGATATGATTTGATAAGGAGATTTGGAATAATTAGTATTTATTTCAGGAAGGATTAAGCTCCTTTGAATTAAAGCTTTTTTAATCCTATCAATAGAGTTGCCTATATAGTTGTCGCCTGCTTCTAAGTAGTAGAATGTTTTATTTTTAGGAACTAATATTCCTAATGTTTTCGAATCAAGCATCAATCTGCTCCTTATATGTTAATTTAATTAGTTTAAGATCTTCATCAAAAGTCCCTAATGATTCTATCAGAATTGCTGTCGCTTTATTAGGTACTGTAAAAGTTTGACCGGGAAGACGTGGAACGCTATCTAGTAAAGACAGGTGCTTATCAAGCGGATAGAAGATAGCTGAACCGCACAGTAAGTATAAGAAACAAGCGGTATTTGGTTGAATTTTCAAATGTAGGCTTTGCTGTTGACTTAAAACGATTTCATCGAATTCAAAATTAGAAGTTTTCAATAAGTTTTTAGTAAGACAATTAAGCATTGTAGTCCTCCGATTGGCTTACAATAACTTTTTTACCATTCGTACTTACATAACCTGAAGATTTTAAATCTTTAAAATTCTCGGCTTCTTGCAAGCAGGAAGTGGTATCAACATGCTTCAAAGAAACTGTTGTTGGGTCAAGATCCAATACTAGTTTATCTTTAAACCCACTAATCTTATTTTTAGTAAAATGAAGCAGCAAGCGAGGGAAAATATTACCTTCTTGATCTTTCCAGAAAATTTCACAATGCTCTTTACGATCATGCATATCGTTGTAAACATGAAAAATAACATTAGGTCGATACATTAATGCGCGTGCATCTGCTAGATCATCATCAACTGGAAGCTTAAGCCTACTATGATCCATAGGCATATTCTTCCTATACTCGGCAGTAGCAATCATGCAAGCATGATATTTAATAGTAAGATTTTTTTGTTGATTTGATATAGAAGTCATTCGACTAGATTGTTCCATATTCATAAAGTCCATGTAATTGTGCGTATTGTCACAAATCATCATAAGCTTTCTGTCAGGATATCTATTTCTATAGTAACGTAGATTTCTTTCTAGAGTGCTGAGAGTCGCGCCATCTTCGCTATCAATAATGACTAAACGTTCGGATTCAATTAGTTCTCGAAAACATTCATTGGCTTTTTCAAAAGCATGAGTGTATTCAACTGGATAATCTTTCAAGGTTGTTTTGGGCTGAACTACCATACCAATACTCAAAGGAACCCCTTCAGGGTAAAGCATTCGGTAAAGATTAGTTTTTATTCTTGGTTCGATTTGTTCGTAACTGTCGTCAGTGCTGTGTATTAGCACAGTCGCATTCTCATCAGAAAGTGCGACATCAGTTCCGATCATTAAACATGTTGCAGTTTTACCTGAATTAGCACGACCACCTACATACATTAAAGCACCAGAAGACCAACTCATCCCACCATTCATGTTGTCTGCAAAAGTTTTAAAATAATTCATTTTAAAGCCTGCTGCAGATGCATCAGCTGAAGCAGATGCACGAAGTTCCTGTATAGCATCAAATCTATTTATCTGATAATTGATGCCAATTGAATCAGTTTTAAACTCTTTCTCAATGAGTTCCAGCATCTGTTCATGTGAAGCCATATGAGCTCTAATATTATTAGGATCTTGCTCAACAGCTCGCATGTAAGCTTCAGCAGCAGTCTTACTCTTTTCTAATTTTTGAGAAAATTTATTAGATCGAATTGCATTTACATCGGCCAATATAGAAGACGTAGATACTGTTGTGAATTGTGCTAGCTCTTTAATAAGTAGTTCACGCTTCACTTCAGTCTCTTCAGCAGCAATGATAGGAACCATCTTCTGGCAAATAACATCAGGCGTATGATTTTCTGAAAAAGAATTAAGCTGCCATTCAAATGCAGACATCTTAACTAGATTTAAATAATCTTCTGCAGCATCTGAGTTTTGAAGAAATTCGTCGGTATCTTTGTATTCTTGACCTTTAGGGGGCATCACTATATAAGTGCTAATGCCAGAAGTAGCTTTTAGAATATTCTCTAGTACACGCTGAGTAGCTGCATAGCCTGCAGCGTCCCAATCGAAATTTAAGAAAAGCTTTCTGATGCCAATTTGCTTAAGGTAAAGCAAATGAGTTTCTGTAAAAGCAGTACCACAAACAGATACAGCATTTTTAATGCCCAGTCTGTAAAGTTGCATCAAGTCACCAGGACCCTCAACTACATATAGTCCATACTTTTTAGCATCACGATAAGCTACATCAATACCCATTAAAGCTTTATTCTTTTTATAGATAGCTGATTCAGGGCTATTAGTATACTTGGGAATGCTTTGGGCTTCGAAATCTTGATTCCGACAAATAAAGCCTACAGTTCTTTTAGCATGATCTTTGATTGAAAAGGTTATTTTACTATCACCAAAATAATCAACGAATCTTGTGCTAATTAAATTAGTGCTAGCAATGTAACTAGAATCCCAACCCTTTTCGACTAACTTTGCTACAAGAGAATCCTTATCTAAAGATGCAGCAGGAATAAAACTTTGAATCCAGTTTCGCTCCACCATATACTCATTATCTTTAGGATTGACAGTTGCAATAGTGTCAGAGATATCTTGAGCTAATTTGTATAATTTTATTCTCTCTTTATCTTGCTCTGAGAGAACGCCAGGCGAATAAGGGATGTCTAGCATATCACAGAGAGTGGGAATGGTAAGAGTGAGCCATTCTGAACCGCTAAGCGGCAACTGGTCGAAATGCTCAGCGCAAGTAAATATGTCACCATAAAAACCACAACTAAAACATTTAACAGTTTCGTTGTTGGTTCTAGGGTTTAGCCCCATACTAGGATGCTGGTCATCATGTGCAAAGCATTGGAATTTTTTTGTTAGATCAATATCAGATGAAAGTTTTAGCTGTAAATATTCTGGCAGTTTGCTGCGCAAAAGAGCAATTACTTCATCAGTATCAGTAATATACATTTATAATCCTTTTACATTTTATGTTTTTAACATATGTGGAGTGCTCTCATGAGATGCACTGTTTGAAATTTGAAGAAATTTTACATTTATAGGAGACAATTGGCTTACAGAAGATAAGCCTAAATAAGAAATAGCAGATGCTATAGAAGCATTAAAATTTAAAATAAAATCAGCAGTAGTGTAGCTTGGATGTTGCAAGGGACCTTGCACTCCTTCTACATGTAAAGGAAGTTTTCGAGAATATGTTTTCTGAAATTCTTTCGAAGCTTGCCCTCTGTAATACTTATAAAGGTATTTGTTTTGGAACAAGTAACCAAATGAAATAATATTTAAAAACTTTAAAAGTTTAGATTGTTTCCAGCCATGACTTTCGATAGCTTTACTGAATAAATTGCCTATCATTACTGCATCTGCGCCTGCAGCTAAATATTTTATTGCATCTCCGGTACTTCTAATACCTCCATCAGCGATTATAGTGACTTTATCATTCAAGTTATAAGAAAAGAAGCCTGACCAAACATCGTAAACTGCTGATAAATTAGGAACGCCACAACCTGTAACAATCCTAGTAGAACAGGCAGAGCCTGGGCCAATACCCACTCTTATATGAGTGCAACCAGCTTCATGGACATTTAAAGCTGATTGAAAGGTAGCTACAGTGCCGGACATTAAAGCTTTACACCAGGATGCATTAGCATACTTATTATAAAGAGGATAGGTATCTATCATGTCGCCGTGAGCGACATCTACAGATATGTTTAAAGAAACTTTAGACTTATGATTTTCAACCCATTCTTTTAAGAATTGGAATGTTTCATTATTGGCTCCTACAGAAAACCAATAATTTTTATGTGCGTGATATTTTTCTAAAGACTGAATGAGTTCTTTTTCTGAAAGATATCTACAAAAAACAGTAGCTTGGTTTAAAGGTAGCAAAGCGTCGCATAGATTGGTCCCAGTTACGGTATCCATAGGACTGCTATAGATATAAGTGCTACGCACATCGGCATTAGAGCGGCTTCTTAATAGCCCGGTTGCAGGCTCTAAAAGTACATCATCGGTAGATAACTTTACATTTGTTCGAAGAACGGTTTCATTATGAGAGAGAAAATCAGCTTGTTTATCGTTCATTGGAATTCTTTCAAAACATCTTGGCCATTACAAATCGTTTTATAGTCACAGAAACGACACTGCCAATCACCTTTTTCTACAGCTTTGACAATGCGCTTTTTACCTTCTTCAATTTGCTTTTGACGTTTTTCAAATTGTGTCTTGTCTGTTTTACTCAATAAACCCTGGTCATAAAGTGATTGGATTTTTGCTTGTGAATAACTAAGTTCGTAATCAGGAGGAGGGATAGTTATTTTTTCAGCATTAACTGAATCAGATATTTGCTTGTAGTTTTCAAGTATGCTTTGAATAGTTATATTAGAATTTACTTTAGAAGTTGTTATAGGAGTGTGGCCTTGATAAAAAATATAATCAAGATCATCGTCACCTTTTTCTACGGTGACCATATACTCAGCGTAACGGCCAGTATCCCTAGCGCCATAAGTAAGTAGAGCAGGACCAAAATCACTATTACTGTTACCATACCACCACTGATAAAATCCTATTTGCATAAGGTTTGAATCTCTAGGAGTACCTAGAAGATTCTTTTTATGTTGAGCTTCTGTTCCAAGAACACTGTTGGCATTGAAACCATAAACAGATTTAACTTCTACAATGTGAAATTTTGTTGTTTCAGGATTAATAACAATCAAGTCTAATTTTCCTGATATATTATATCCAGGTACATAAACACTTATTTGATCCCCAATGTAAACTCCAGATTCTTTTGCTAGATTGATGCAATAATCCTCATAGAGAGAGCCTTGAATCCAAATCCACTGAAGGTATTTGCTAGGTGGGGCTTTATGTTCATTAATAATATTAACTAAAGGTTTTAAATGATCGTATTTTGGATCAAAATGATAACTGTCTTTAGCGAATCTAAAATAAGACTGACGCCTACACTTACCAATGACCTCTTCGTTTATGATTGCAGTAGCAGATGAAGGCCACAAGGTAGGTGCTTTTTGCTCTCCTAATTTTGGCCTTTCAAGATGCTTAGAAATGTGCTTTATGAAAGACCAAGTCATTAATCATCCTTTAAGTTGATTTGAGAATCTTCGACTTCAACCTGAGATTCGGTTTCGGCTTTTTGCATTTCAAATTGTTTCTTTATTTCGACTATTCTTTCATCTTGGAAAGCTTGAAATTTTTCTCCCATTTCAATTCCAATTTCTTTATCTTCTAGTTCTGAATAAAGATATTCAACTAATAGGGAAAGTTGAATCATAGAATTAAAATTATAATCTATTCTTGCTTCTAAAGCTTGGGTTAAAGGGATGAGAAAGCCAAAGGGAACTGGTTGTTCTTGCACTTCTGGGTTAAGTTGTTCTTCTGACATATTAAATTACACCTTTTTTGGTGGGTAAATGAGAACCTAAATAAATAGGATGGGAATCGTTAAAATTAGTATTGCCGTTAGCATCTTGGTAGATAACAGCATAACCATTCATAGCATTTTTAAATCTTAAATCTGCTCTGAACTGGTAGGGGAGTTTATGCGCCATAGCGCCTTGTTCGATGAGCAGTTTTCCTGAAACTACTCCCTTATAAACCTTGTGGGTGTGGCCGACAACTATAGAATCAAAATCAGTTTGATCCATTCTGTGTGCAAAATGGTCAAGTAACTTAACTACAGTTGCTCCAGGGTAACGGCTGGCAAAACCACTTGGGTGTGTAAAGATTGTTTGACCTATCCTAACGTACCAAGAGTCGGCTTTTTGATAATGAACGTTTTCAAATTCATGTACTTTTTCTAAATCTCCAAACGCATTAAGTCTTTCACCATTAGCAATTCTTGAAAGAAGATCTGGGCGATAAACTTTCTCTATATCTGAAGATATGCCACTCATTTTAAGAGCTCGAGTAGTTCTGTAATCATGATTTCCTGAAACAAGAACGACCATAGGGAAGTTATCTGAAAGGTATTTGACTAAATCAAAAGCAGCTCGATATTCTTTTATTGCAGCAACGTTTTTGCTTTTACTAAAAGTACTAAACATATAGGCGTCAAGTATATCACCATTCAAAACAATAACATCTGCATCGTGGTGTTGAGCAAGAGCTATTTTCATATCTTCCCAAAGAAAAAATGGTATGTGAAGATCACTAAAAGAAACAATTTTCCTTTCTTTACTGGTCGTAAGGCCTAAGTCTAGATGTTCACTTTCAGATCTAAATTCCTTTGCAGCATCAATGATTGTTGCCCAAGCGTGATCATATTCAGGTACTGCGGCTTCAGTAATATTTTCACGAGCAACTTTAGTTCTTACAGCATGAAAAGTTCTTTTAACTGGAAAACCCGGAGTTCCATTGTCATGTTTCAAACAAATTAATTCAGCAATTTCTTTAAAAGTTTTTTCGCCAGTAAAAAGTTGGAGTAGGTATTCTTCTTCAGGAGTCCATCTCATAATCGTCCTCATATAAATGTATGGAATTTAAAATTAATTTTATATCAGGTTCTATTCTTTCTACTTTAACTTTGCAACAAACAATATCGGTCTCTTTAAGCTCAAGCTTTGAAACTTTTGGCCACAACTGTGGGAAAACAACAATCTCCGCACTACTGGTCTTATCATTGATTTCAATGAAAGCCATTTGTTTGCCTTTGCGAGTTACAATAGTCTTTATAGACAGGATAACACCTGCGACATTAGCATATTCAGATTCAGTTAGGGAAGATAATTTATCCCTACGTATATCAATTAAATCTAAAGGGTGGCCGCCAATATAACATCCAATGTAATTGGCTTGATCTAGAATTTCTTTCATACCTAGTTCTACAAATGAATTTTTAAGTAGTTCAGGAAATTCAGGTTTTTCTTTTTCCTTTAAGGATACTTTTTTCTTTAGCTCTTGATCTTCAATTGGTTGAAGTTCTTCAGACATAAGGTGAAAGTTATCCATATCGTTCTCTTTTATTTTATCTTTATCAATTCTATTTTGGATCTTTTTGATTTCTTTTCTAAGAAAATTACGACGCTCAATTAGCGGAATCACTCTTCCGTTATACGCATTTCGTTCAATAACGTCTAATTGTCTCTGCTTGTATGCTTCGACGTCTCTTATATAAGCATATATAAGTGGGCACTTTTCAAGTAAATCGGCTCTATCATAACCTAATTTATCAAAAGCACCAGCTTTAACTAAGGCTTCAAAGGTTTTTGTGTTTACTTTCTGCAAGTTCACTCTAGAAACAAAGTCTTTGACAGATTGGAAAGGAGTTTTTTGACGAGCTTTAATTATCATACGAGCTGCAGTTCTACCAACATCTCGAATTGCATTTAGTCCAAAAAAAATCTCGCCATTAGCAATTGTAAATTCAAAACTTGATTGATTAACATAAGGCGGGTTCACAATTACACTAAACTTTTTTGCTTCTGCAATGTATTCTGGAGCTTTAAATGCCCAGCTTTTAGGTTGCAAAGTTTTACTTCTAGTAGACATGAGAGCTGTAAAGAATTCTACAGGGTAGTGTGTTTTCATATATGCACTTACATAAGTGAGTATAGAGTAACTAACACTATGTGCTTTATTAAAACAGTTAGAAGCGATTGCGCCATTTTCTAGAACAAAGTTATGGTTACCTTCTAAAGAAGCCACACCTATATCGTATACCTCTTGTTCTCCGAGATATTCTTTCGAAATTATTTTCATTAGTTTCCTTTATATATAAAAAAAGGGCAGCCCGCATTGTAGCGGACCACCCTTTAAAAACAAGAGATTACTTTATGTGTTAAACTATATATTAAATTGTATACCAACCACTTGAGCCTGCAGAAATGAGAGTTCTCGATGCACCAGGAGCCAATGTGATCTTTTTATTGGTTGCATCTGATACGCCATCAATATTACTAGTAGAGTCTATTACCAGATCATTTGAAGTAGTACTGATATTCTTGACCTTAACCTCTCTATTGACCATTTGACTATCATTGGCGGAAGGAAGAACAAATTCGATACCAGTATTACTTGGATTGATTAACATGATATGGTCATCAGCAAAAGATTCGTCATCATCAAAATTATAACTACCATTTTGGGTAGATATGTTTTTGACTTTTACACGTCTTTGGATAGCGTCAGTAGTCAATTTGCCTTGTATATCTACATTACCACCAGTATCATCTGAAGAGTCAGATCTAATAGTAAGGCTATCGCCGTAATCGATGTAAATGTTACCATTTGTTGCATCAAGTGTTAAATCTGAAGATGAAGCTATTTTGGCTCCATTAAGAGTAAGATTATCTATAACTGCTTCATCAGCAGTAAGACCAGTTGATTCAAGCTTATTGTCATCGTCAACTTTAAGAGTAGTAGCAGTTACAGTACCTAAGTTACCAATATCTTGATTAGTACCAGCAACAAGAGCTTTATCAGTTGCAGCAGTACCGTTGGTAATGCCATCAATTTTTGCAGCATCTGTAGCATCAATTTCTACACTATCAATAGTAATTTTATCTACAGCCAAATCAGCAAAAGTAACATTATCAGTAGTAGCTACAGCTTGAGCGATAGCAATACTGCCATTAGTGATAGTTACGCCAGTTCCACCAGCAATATGGGCTCTTACTTCAGCAGCACTTGGACCAGTATAAGTGAATACACCAGTAGAGGCATCATAAGCAAGACTTCCATCTCCGCCTGCGTCAGTAGCTGATACGGCTCCTCGTGAGTATGTCTTTAATACTGAAGCTTCCAACCGACTATTGGTTCCATCAGCTCCATCGTCCACAATGAAGAGGTCATCATCCATTAAAGTGGTGCAATTATTAGATTCGCTATTGATTTCAAGAGCACTAAGAGCAACCTTACCTGCGGTAGAGATTTGACTTAGTTTACTGTCAGCGATAGAACCAGTTAACTGTGTATTACTAACACCTCCAGAAGCTATTTGAACCATACCATCAGTAAGAGTAAAGTCGCTTGAATGGAAAGATGCTACACCTTTACTTGAGCCAGTAGCGTCATCAGCATTTATTGTAATTGTATTGTCTGTGACAGCAGTACTAATACTGGCGCCGCCAGCAAACGTAAATGATTCACCGAGAGCAAGAGTATCAGCACTGCCAGAATCAGCGACTAAACCAACAGTACTATTTTGCAACTTAGCATTAGTAATAGAGCCTGCAAGTTGTGTATTAGTGATGGTTCCAGTAAGACTTGTGGTAGGGTAATTGGTTGCATTTGTAAGGTCAAATTCTGGCGTGGCATCAGAAGCACCAAGCGCCAATGAAACACCACCAAAACTTACAGTACTGTTGGAGAGTTTATCATTACCAATACTTCCGTTTAACATAGTATTGGTAATACCACTATCTTTAACTGAGATAGTAAGCCCTGTACTACCATTATAAGTTGTACCAGAACTAAGCTTAATACTACTGTTATCAACAGTAAGATTGCTTAGATTGGCTCCTAAAGAAATTCCAGAAATAGTACTATTCGCAAGTTTTGCATTGGCAATACTGCCAGCTAGTTGCGCATTTGTAACCGTACCTGTCAATGAGGTGGTAGGTAAGTCTGTAGCATCAGCAAGATTAAAAGCAGGTGTAGCGTCAGAAGCACCCAAGGCGAGTTGAACACCACCGAAAGAAATAGTGCTGTTAGCTAACTTAGCGTTCTCAATGGAACCTGCTAACATTGCATTTGTAATGCCAGCGGCTTTAACTTGTAACTCGTTAGAAGTAGAATCAACTTCTATTGAGCTATCGTCGACTTTAGCATTAACAGTAACAGAGCTTCCTAAAGATACAGAGCCACCAGCTTGCAACCCACTTCCAGCAGTAATTGTTACTGCTGAATTTAACAACTTAGCATTCGCAATGCTGCCAGCAAGCATTGCATTTGTAACGCCTTCAGCCTTTACTCTTAAAATATCAGAGTCAGTTTCAATAGAAGAGTCATCAACATTAACAGAAAGTACTTGACTTGTTAGTGCAAGACCATCGCCTGCTAAAGCAGCTTTAAGTCTCAGACCAGTACTGTCTTCAATAGCAGAATGTGTTGAATTTAATTGAATAGCTGAGCCAGAAACTTTATTTGAAGTAGCAATTGTATCAAGTTTTGAATCTTCAATAGAACCAGCTAATTGCGCGTTAGTAACTGTGCCAATTAAACTAGAAGTTGGGTAGTTAGTTGCGTCACTTAAATCAAACGCAGGGGTTGCGTCAGATTGACCAAGATCTAAAGATACGCCACCAAAGCTTACACTATCGTTAGCAAGTGAAACGTTAGCAATTTGACCTGCGGCAAAAGTAATCGTACCAGCTGAAACATCGAGAGTCTTACCGCTACCAACAGTGATATTAGAAGTTGCAATTGTAGAACCATCGATTGCACCACTATTTATATCTACATTGGTCATTGCTTGGTTAGCAAAATCGATAGCACCAGCTGCTTCAAAAGCACCAATCTTGGTAGCTGTCAAAGTGTCAGTTGCAAAAGTGAGATTTGCATTATCTGAAAGCACACCATCAGTACCCGCAAACACAACTCGAGTGTTTGTTAAATCATCTGCAGTTAGAGTTTTGGCTCTTAAATCAAAACCACCGACATCTACATCTGAAACAGCACCTTGCAGAATAGCAAGCTTTTGTGCTGCTGAAGTAGAAAAAGTACCTGCAGAAACGTCCAAGGTTTTACCAGCACCAACAGTAATATTTGATGTTGCAATAGTAGTACCATCAATAGTGCCGCCATTGATATCAACAGAAGAGAAGGAGGGAGCGCCACCACTTACGGTAATATCATTGCCAGCGATAGTAACGTTACCAGCAAGCAAGGTGCCAGCAGTAATAGTGTTGATGCCTGTTATATCTTTATTAGTATCAAGCACAACTGCTTTACTAGCGGAAGCAGTACCAGCAGTAACGCCATCGAGTACATTCAATTCGGCTGCATCTGCACCTACTACAACTCCAGCGATCTTAAGGTCGCCAGCAGCTGGAAGGTTTAGTTTAGCTTGCAAGGTGCCGTCAACGCTGCCACTTCCACTAAAATCGACAGTAGTGTCTCCGGGTGCGTCTTGGTTGCCTTCAAAAAGCTTCCAGGTTGCATCATCAGCGTCACGAACAAGACCGTGGTATTTAGGCGTACCGTCAGTGTCTTCTACACCATATAAGCCAATATCTGCACTGGAGGTACCAGCACCAGTATTAATTTTAGCAAGCTTAACCATCGGTTCTTCAACGCTAAGCTTGTCTACGGTAACTTCTGTAGCATTTCCAGTAACGGTCAAGTTGCCTTCAATTACAACATTGCCTTTAGCAGTCATATTGACGGTTTGGACGTCTTTCCATGGTACTGTTGAGGTACCTAAGGTATCTTGTCCGCCTGCTGAGAAGTCCCCCCCATTAGGGGCGTCTTTTTGTCTTAAGCTAGAAGCCATAATTTAATCTCCTGTGTAAAATTTTTTAGTTTCGATATCCTGTAAAGATTGAATCACCATTAGTGGTATCTACTTCGAAATGGGCGTCTTCGTGTGTCTTGGCTTTGCAGCCGTAAAAAATGATGTCACCTGCGCCACTATTGGTTATAATATCGGCCATGTCAATTTCGAACGGACCGAGATGTGAGCTAATTTTTATGGTTGAAGGCATGATGACAGAATAAACACTAGAACCATGATCTTGCTGCTCAAATAGTCCACCGTCTCTTACTTCTAGGAGGTCAATATTGTCAGCATTGTTTTTGGCTTGTGTATCAAGTTGAGTGACTGCAGTTTTTAAATTGGTTCCATCAGCATAGTTAGCATCAGCTATAACAGTGTAAGTGCCATCACTATTAAGTCCAATTGCGGTTTCATGCGTGTCGGATAATGCTTGAAGAGCTGTGATATCAGTATCATTCGAACTGATGTTGCTCGCATTGGAGGATATACCAGAAGTATTCGTGCTGATTTCGCCATCGTTACTTGTAATCTGACTCTGTAGACTCGTAAGCGTTGAAGCGTGAGAAGACTGAGTAGAGGTAAGACTGTTAATACTCGTTGTGTGAGATCCGATACTGCTAGTATTGGAGGCTACATCTGTTTCAAGATTATCAATGTCGCTCTCAGCAGCAGTCATCCTGGTACCGAGATTTGATATATCAGTATCGTTTGAACTGATGTTGCTTTCAGCAGAACCTATACGAGTCGTAAGACCTGCAATGTCAGTGTCATTACTTTGAATGGCGGCCAAGTTAGAGGTTATATCAGAGTCATTCGTACTAATGTTACTAGCATTAGTGCTGATTGAACTGGCGTTGGTACTGATACTCGATGTATTAGTGGCCACATCAGACTCTAGGTCATCTATATCACCTTCAGCCGCTGTCATCCTGGTACCAAGACCTGAGATGTCAGTATCGTTACTCTGGATTGCCGCTAAGTTGCTAGTGATGTCTCCATCATTTGCTGTAATTTGGGTTTGCAATCCAGTAATTGCAGAGGAGGTGCCTAATTCAGAAGCAACATTAGTTGCTAAAGTTGAATCTGAAGAAACAGAAGAGATGAAACCAGCGTTTGTGCTTAATGAACTAGCAATAACGCTGTTAACTGCATCTGCTCCAGCAGCTCCAGTTGGGCCTTGAATACCTTGAGGACCAGTTTGACCCTGGATGCCTTGAATTCCGTTAACGCCATTGGCGCCAGCAGGTCCGGTGTCACCAGTATCGCCTTTAAGTCCAGTTGCGCCTTGTGAACCTTGAGGTCCAGTGTCACCTTGGGGGCCTTGAATTCCCTGAGTTCCATTCGAACCAGCAGTTCCTGTAACTCCTGCGGGACCAGTAGCGCCCGTTTGACCCTTAGGGCCTGTAGCGCCGGTTTCTCCTTGAACTCCAGTTGCGCCTGTAGTCCCTTGAGCTCCAGTAACTCCTTGAGTTCCTTGGGTTCCCTGAAGTCCGGTTGGACCTCTAGCGCCTTCGATACCTTGACTACCAGTCGTTCCTTGAACCCCGGTAGGGCCAGTAATGCCTACAGCGCCAGTCAAACCTGCTGGACCTGTAGCACCCTGAAGACCAGTTGCACCTGTTTCGCCTTTGACGCCAGCTGTTCCAGTGACACCAGCGATACCTTGTGGTCCTGTTGCACCTTGAATTCCTGCGGCTCCTGTTTCACCTTTAGCGCCTGTTGTACCAGTTGAGCCCTGGGCACCAGTCACCCCTATGGGACCTTGAGCTCCAGTTGCGCCCTGGAGACCAGTAGAGCCTGTATTACCTTTAGCACCAGTCACCCCTTGAATTCCTTGAGAGCCTGTGGTGCCTTGAGGTCCTACAGCGCCTGTATCGCCTGTATCACCTTTAACACCAGTAAACTGACCGAGATCAGACCAATCATTGCCATCATACATGACTATATGTAAATCAAGATTCGTACTTGAAAGAATACTGCCTGCGTTAGCATTTCTTGTATCTGAAGTTACAACAAAGAAATAAACATCAGTGCTTGAAGCATTAGAGTTATTTTGGACAGCCAAAACTTTTGCATCGCTTAAGACACCAGAATCATCAACGCTAAAGGCTTGACCTCTAGGTCCTTGCGAACCAGCGATACCGTTTGTTCCTGCAGTACCTTGAGGGCCTGTAATACCTTGCGCACCTTGAGGGCCTGTAGCGCCTGTTGGCCCAGCCACTCCTTCAGCACCTTGAGGGCCTGTAACGCCGCGAGAACCTACAGAGCCTTCAACTCCAGTTGCGCCGGTAGCGCCTTGAAGACCTGTGGTTCCTGGAGTACCTGGGACACCTTGCGGTCCGGTAGGACCGGTAGCACCATCTGAACCTTGAAGCCCAGTAAGGCCAATGACGCCTTGCGGACCAGTGACGCCTTGAGCTCCTGTTGCTCCATTGGTTCCTGGATATCCAGTTGCACCACGAAGACCTGTTAGTCCAGTAATTCCTTGGGGCCCTGTTGGGCCTGCAGGGCCGGAAACACCAGGAACTCCAGTTGTTCCTGTGGGACCTTGAAAGCCTTGAGGGCCGGTTGCTCCGGCAGGACCAGTTGTTCCAGCGACTCCAGTCGGACCTTGAGGACCTTGGTCACCAGCTTGGCCTGTGGCACCAGTGGGTCCAACTTGACCCTGAACGCCGTCAGGTCCTGTAACGCCAGGGATTCCTTGTGGACCTGTCGGTCCGACTAATCCATCAAGACCGGGGTTCCCTGAAGGGCCTGTTGCGCCTCTAAGACCAGTTACTCCAGCAATACCTTGATCACCAGTCTGGCCTTTTACTCCGGTTACCCCAGCTACACCAGTAGGTCCAGCTGCCCCTTGGGGGCCTTCAGGTCCTGTAACACCAATAATACCTTGCGGACCGGTTTGTCCCGCTGCTCCTGTCGCTCCAACAGGGCCTGCTGCGCCTGTGGGACCTTGTGGCCCTGTGGGACCTTGACCGCCAGTACCTCCAGTGGAACCACCAATTTGTTCAATTACTTTATTTGTAATTTCGTTTATAAGAGAGTCGTCGATAGCGCCTCTACGTAAGTCGGTACGTCTTTTTGTAGCCATTTTAAATTCCTTTTAAGCTAGAGTGTAACGAGCAAGTAGTACGGGAGTGTCAATGTCACTATGCCGCCTAGGCAAATCTTCGAGTCGCCACATGAGCTCGACTTTAGTACTATCGATAACTTTGTAATCGCCCTTAGAATTAGGATCTGCTGGATTGAGATTTGGAGACAAAGTTAATCCATCAAGGATAATCATAAGCGTATTTACTCGAGCAGGAGATGGTAGAGTAATATCTTTTAAAGCTGTTTGAAGCTCAATCAGTTCTTGACCTGTTGGAATGCTACTGTCTGAATTCAGAAGCGTTCCATCCCAAGCTGGGAATTGATCACTTAAATCATAAGTATGCGTTCTTTGATTATCATCGTAAACATTAACTGTATTAACTTCTATCTGAGAATTGTCTATATTAACTAGACCTGGATACACGACGGCCATGAGTTCTCTCCTATTGATTATTGGTATTTATAAAAAATTATTGATTCCTACTAGTATACAGTGCATGAATCTCTTTTGTCGATAAGTCTGAAACGTTTACAATAGTAAGTTCATTGCCATCGGCACTTATAAAATATCCAGGGCCAGAATCCTCAAGAGAGGATAATTTTGATAAAGATGTTCCATCAACAAATATCATTGTATTTGTAAGAAAATCTACATTGATAGGATGATCTAAAGAAACTGTTGTATTATCTGCAAATTTATTAGGATCTATAGAATAATAAGCAGGAAGTGCTTTGATAATTTCTTCATGAGTGCTCGTTTTGTTAACATTCAAAGTGTCTATTACGATATCGCTATCTTTTATTAAAGTAGAATGAGAAGAATTGTTTGAATGTGTCGCCATAAAAAAATCCTTTTAGCTTTTTAATTTTAAGTTTCGTTGATATATAGCATCAATTTCAAGCATTTTGTTATTTAAAGTTAAAAAATTATGATCGATAGTGCAATCAACGTAAGAGTGGTTATCGAAGGTGTATCTAAAAACTTTTTTGACCCCTTGAGTGTGCCACTGAGTTACTGTTTGAAAATGATATTTATCACTTTTTGTATTGTACGATAGCACGTTAACAGGTTTTTTTTCTGCAACAATATCTTTTATCGCAAAAAGACCTTGATCTGTTTGAATTTGAGTGTTTGCAGCTAAACAATAATCAGCAAAGCCAACAAGATTGTCCCACAGCTCTTTACTGTAAGTTTCAGAAAGTCCTCCAATTGAAATGCACCCATCAACAAATTGTTCTTTATAGGTGTTTAAAACATCTACTTTTTTCTTGCCCATAGCACGTCTAATATCGTCAGCTTCTTTAGGAGTGAAGCCTGCTATCTTAGAGCAAATATCCATTACTTGCTCTTGATAAACCAAAGTCCAATAAGAACTTTTTAAAATTTCTGCAATATTTTCTGGAAGTTCATCAGGTGGGCAATCATTATATTTATTTATAATGTACTGCTTATCAAGTCCTGCTTGAAGTGGGCCAGGACGATTCAATGCAGAAATAGCAGATAAATCTTCTATAGATTTTGGTTTAATTTTTATAATTAACTCTTTAGCCATACCCGATGTTTCCATTTGGAAGACACCAGTAAGCAATCCTTTTTCTAAAGTATTGTAAGTTTGATTATCAAAATCAGGAATTGCATATGGATTTATTTCAATGTCATGATTATCTTTTATTAAAGAAACGCATTCTTTTATAATAGAAAGAGTATCTATTCCTAAGAAATCAAATTTAATCAAACCTAATTCTTCACACTCATCTTTATCAAATTGAGTTATGCGGTCTGCTTTTTTATTTTTCCATAAAGGTACAATATCATCTATGTCGGAATCACTAATGATTATACCAGCAGCATGAATCCCAAAGTTAGCCACCATACCTTCTATTCTATCTGCGAATTCTAAAAACTCTAGATAGCGAGGATCTTCTTGAACTTCAGGGTTCATTTCTAGAACTTCATCTAATGTTGCTTCTTTTCCAAATTTAGGTGGAGGAATTTTTTTAAGTAATTCACTTAAATCTTCTGATTCTTTTTCAGTTATACGATAATAAGAGCGCGCAAGACTTTTAGGTTTAAAAGTTCCGTGCGTAATGATATTAGCGACTTTGTCTTCACCCCAGTAGTCTATACACCACTGGATAGCAGTTTCACGATCCAAAGCATCGTGATCGATATCTATGTCCGGAGGAGAGCCATTAATAGTATTGGATCTGGCTTTTTCAAAATCAAACTGATTAGTAAGGCCAGTTATATAAAGTATAATACTGTTGTGCGGGTTGTCTTCGAAGAAGGGAAGTTCTGGTGGGTTTTTATTAAAGTTAGCAATAGCCCAGAGACAATCGTTAATCTTTTGAAGATCATCTAGGGCTGACATTTTAATTTCAAACTCCAGATAATCTGGATCAACTTGAATATATCTTGTATCTATTATATAAGGGTCTATACCCTCTAGTATTTCTTTTCTTTTTTGATCCATAAATAAGGAGTCCTCATGTTTAAAAGATGGATGTTACCTAGTGTTCGTAGGTGTAAGAACGGGTGTCAAGTAAGAGTGATAAACTTCTAAGAAAGTGTTATCGTCAGATATAGCTATGCTACACGTTTCTCGGCCCCATATATAAAACCCCCAATGGTTTGTAACTAGCTGGTTTCGAAATTGAAGCTGCTTTCCAAACCAATCTGAAACAATCCAGAATTGCATTGGAGATCTATAACTAGGGTCAGCTGAAGGGTTGTTGTAAAAATCTGAAGAATACAGCTCTTCAGAAATCATAAATAAATCTGCATACCAAGAGTATTCAAGAAGATTCCAGTCACGTTGCGATTTGTCTAGTAGATCTCTAATTAGTTGCCCACAGGGGGCTAATATATGTTTGCTTTTAAAATCTGCAATCTTTAAAGATGTGTCATTCATTATCCGGCACCATTAATTCCAGATTCGAACACATGGGTTTTCCTGGATTTAATCTAACATCCATATAAAAAGCAGCTAAGTTGACATGTCTGCTAGTAGTTGCAGATATAAAACTATTATTAGCAACTGTATAATCGTATAGTATTTTTTGGCCATCAGAAGTTGTAGTTCCAATAAGGAGCTTATAGCTATAAAGATTATGGCCATCAGTCCAATAGTTGTTGGTGTAACTTTTAGCGGGAGCGTTGTTTCGCCAAAACTTTGGAACAAGATCAAGCTTCATGTTGTTTCCTAAATATCTTTTTAAATATTGCTAATAATGGTGCAAGAAGCAAAAGCTCTAATCCGCAAGCTTTAAAATAAGTGGAACAAATCATTTAGCAGTTTTCCAATCAGTGTAATTGGTAAAATCGCCTTTAACAATTCGAACATCTTGTCGGTTAGTAAGACGTCTGTACTCTCTTGCATCAGAACGAGTTGCATGCAAAGTTCTGTTTTTTACAGTAATAAGTGTGCCGTTATTATCCATAATAGCATAAAGGGTAGTAGCACATGTATTTAATACATTCATTATATTTTCCTTGCTCCGTCAAAACGGAATTGAATATTTGTCGGCTTTATAAGCCATCTCTTTATCAAAAATAAGCGGTGTGGCACCACGACCTTCATTCAAAAATCTCTCAAAGATTAATCCGTATTTTATAGGATCCACTTCGGTTATTCCAAGCGCATACGCTATAAGAGATCCAGCAGCAGACCCTCTTCCAGGACCATGTAAGACGCCTCGTTCTCTAGCGCCGTTCATAAATTGTGCGACGATAAGTAAGTAGTCAGCAAAGCCCATTTTTTTAATGACGTTTAATTCATAATTCAAACGGTCCCTATATTCTTGTGTTGGCATTTGACCAAACCTATTAAACAATCCATGTTGACTTTCAATCTCTAGAAAAGAGATATCAGTATATCCTTCTGGAATGTCTTTATATTTAGGGTACCTATTCATTCTGTCCATAAAATATGAATCGGAGTCAATCATGTCAGCAAGCGTTACTGTGTTAGAGATAACATCATAAGGCATACCTTGAGCAGATGCTTCATTCCACATCCAGTCATGATCTGCCATATGAACTTTTATTTCACCGAAAGTAAATCTTTTAGGATTCGATAAAGTAGTTTTGGTTTGCATACATAAAGCAGCTTCATGATGCATTTTATCGTGTTCGTAGGCATAATGACAATCATTCGTCACGATCATAGGGAAATTATTTTTTAAAGCAATTTGTTGCAAAACTTTATTAACAGCTTGCTGTTCTTCTTCTCTATGAAGTTGCAATTCGACAATAAAGCGATCCTTAAAGATTGATCTGTGATGATGGATTAATTTTTCTGCTTGGGTTATCTCATTGTTAAGAATCAATTGAGAAGCGCGACTACCTAAGCAAGTAGTCGTAGCTATGATTCCTTCAGAATGATCAGCTAATAGAGCGTCATCTATACGAGGTTTTCTATAGAAACCAGTAGTATAAGCTTTAGAAGAAAGTTTAATTAAATTGTGCAGTCCAATGTTATTTTGAGCTAAAAGTATTAAGTGGTAATAGCTTTTACCCATTTCATCTGGTTCTTTTACTGTACGGTCATTTACAGAGTAATAAGCTTCCATACCAATAATAGGTTTGATATTAGCTTTGTTACATTCTTTATAAAATCTGTAGCATCCAGAAATGTTACCATGATCAGTCATTGCAACAGCAGGTTGATTCATAGACTTTACGAAATTTGGAAGTCTAGAGACCTTGTTGATACCGTCAAGTAGAGAATATTCAGTATGTACGTGCAAATGTACATACTTAGATTCATTATAATTAGAAGTTACATTTTCGTGGTGCGAATGTTTGTGAGTAGAGCAATCATGTGTCATCTTCTTTAGTGTCTTCTTGGTCTGGGTTGAGAATAAAATCATACAGAAGTTGGTAATCTTCAGGGTTTTCGATAAAGTGACTTTTAGCGCCAAGTTTACCGCCAGTACAAAGAGACTCTTCCTCACCGGTAGCTGGATTAATCCATTTTACAGAAGAACCTGCGAAACGCATTATGCCAGTATCTTTAGCATAACCAATAATATCTAAATATGGATCAGTGCCTTTTCCACAGATGAAATCAAACTCTGCGGTTTTATTTAAAGCAGGAGCGACTTTGTTTTTAACTACTTTAACTTTCATAGTTATTGCACCATCTTGATCTTTAGATGGCTTGCTACTTACACGAAGTCTAACTGAACAGTAAAAAGGTATTGCATTTCCACCACTAGTCGTTTCTGGATTACCATACATAACGCCAATTTTCATACGCACTTGGTTGATAAATAAATATAAACATTCATTATCTACGCTTATTTTTGAAATAGAACGCAATGCTTTAGATAGAAGTCTTGGTAAATCGCCAACGCCGGTTTCATTCATTAATCTTTTAGTATCTTTTTCTGACTGAGCAGCATCGATACTATCGAATACAATTACACCAACTTTGCCAGTTTTTCCTAAATCCTGACACAACTGAAGTGCTTCTTCAGCAGTGTCAGGGTAACAAAAGATCATTTTTTCGGGTTGGAGTCCCATAGATTGGACAAGGTCCAGACCAGTAGTACGCTCAAGATCAACATAGACAGGCGGTCTGTCATATCCATGCTTGTCAGTGTATTGTTTAAGGACTTGTAAGCAGAGAGAGGTTTTGCCTGCGGAGGGGGGACCATATATTTCGACGACACGATCATTAGGGAGACCTCCAACCCCAAGGCAAGCATCAAGAGATATTGAGCCCGTTGAAACGGGAGTAACTTTTTCATATTTAGGTCCTAAAGTCATAATGTTTTCTTTGCCAAATTTTTTAGCAATAGAAGCTGCAATCATATCGATTTCAGGGATGCCTGTAATTTTTTTATTTGCCATTTTTTTTCCTAGTTTTTAGTTTAAATTAATTTTGCTTTCTAAGCACTTGAAACAAGCGCCACTAGAAGCGTGAAAACGATGGCCGCACTTTGAACAAGTTCTATAGTGCGAGCTCCAATCATCGGGTAAATTGCTAAATATCATTCTATTTTCTCGTAATGGGTAAGGCTACGTAAAACACACTCTTGATGTATATAAGGTTTGTTTCCGTATGATTCTTTAAAATAAATAGAAGTAATGCCGGCGCTAAGGATGTTCTTATAGCAACTCCAACAAGGTTCTACGTTGCAATAAATGGTAGCACCATTAAGGGAAACACCATTTTTAGCAGCTCGGTTAATTGCATTAGTTTCTGCATGTATTGTGCGAACACAATGTGAATCTTGCAGAAAGCAACCATGTGTGTGACAATGAGATTCCCCTGGAAGGGAACCGTTATAGCCTGTAGCTATAATAGCTTTATCTTTTACTATTACACAACCTACTTGTTTTCTAGGGCAAGTAGACCTTGTAGCCGCTTGAACGGCTATATTCATAAAATAGTCATCCCAGCTTTGACGAATCGGAATCGTGTTTTTCTTCGTGTTCTCTGGGGAGGGTGTAGTCATGAATTTTATTTCCAATTTCCGTCATGCCTAATAAGTGTAAAATTTCCATAAGTGGATGAGCGATAAGATTGTGAATCGTATAGTCAAATTTGTTTTTTTTCATACGTAATTTGTCGCAATGTCTGAGATTAAATTTAAATCATAGCAGCGAGTAGCTTCCATGAGGAGTCTAGATTCAAACCACATGTTTCCGTCTACAAGTGGCATGTATAGATCGTTAATGTTATCTACACCTAAAGCCATTTGAACATTATGTTTATGCAATATGTTTAGTGGGGCAATAGAATTATGTATAGGTGCAATGTAACCTTTTAAAGGTTTCATGCTGAGCCCTGCCGAAGGGCAGATTATAACGCCTACATTTTCTTCAGCAAGCCTTTGAGCAATTATGTTTTGATATGACTCAGGGTGGCAAGCTAAAGAAATGCTATGAATAGCATTAACTTTTTCCTTGAGACTTCTAGTTTCTTTAACGTCTAGAAGCAATTGTGTTTCTTTTTCGTTTGGAGAATTTAGTTGGTCTACATGAACATCTAAAGGTAAGGAAAATTCTTCAGCAATATCAAAAAGAATATGTAAGTGTTCTTTAGGGTCTGGGTCTCTAGAAGGTAAGCCACCGACCATGTCGGCTTTAGAACAAGCAAGTCTAAATGCTTTATAATCTTCAGTTTTAGAAACACCTTGAATGGGTTGGATTGCTATTTCGATAGAAATAATATCTTTATAATCCTCTTTTAATTGAAGAAGGGCGTCTATACATAATTGTCCGATTATTGAATCAGCGTCAGCAAATGTTCGAACAACAGATGCTCTTTGTTTGATAAATGAATGGACGCAGATTTCTGCTCTGCGATAAATGTCTTCAAATGTATAGCTTGCTTTAATTTTATTATAAGTGTCCCATTTATCTTGCATAGACTCTTTTTGAGCTTGCATTAAAATGTCAGGGGTGACCACATTACTTTTATCAAAGTGCGCATGAAGCGGTTTAAAACCACCTTTGCTTTTTACTAAGTTTAAAAAACATTCTTTTACATTCATCTTATTTTAATTCCTCAAAGAATTCTGTGTCCAGGGTTCCATAATCATATGGGGCTACAGTTTCGTGACCTTGTGAGAAGAAAAAGCCTTTAGAGCCAGATTCTATAGGTTTTATGGTTTCACCAGTTACATGTCTGTGTGTAATCTCTCCAGAACCTTTTATTACCTTAAAGGGAACGTCAGAGATCCTAGTGGGTCCGCTAACTACTTGTATAATTGCGCCGGGGTTTAAATAGCCCCCTCCTGGCATATTCCAGCAATTGTCTTTAATTCTAACTTTCTTCAAGACTTGAAGTTGAATGTTCATCTTTAATTTTACCATTTTGTTTTTCTATTTCTTTATCTAAATTAATTGTTAAAAATTGAACGCGATTTTCTTGAATTGCGTCTCTTATGCGTCTTTGATTTTTACTCAAAGATGAGTTTCCTGTTTTAATATCAATGAAATTTACAGAAGTTATTTCGTCAGAAGTACCATCAATTATATTTGAGAGTCCTTCAAAATGAATGTAATCAATAGGGTTGCCTAAAAATCTATAATCTTTAGGATTAGTGCCTTTTAATATAAAAGGTGCAAGATGTTCAGTAGCTTGCCCTCTGATTACTGCTCTTGATTTTTTTAATGTTTCTTTTCGAGTAGTCTCAATAGTTTTTTTTAAGTTTTTAGAGTGCTCAAGATCTTTTGTTTTCATTTGAGAATCATGTTTTTGTTCAGTTAATTTTAAAGTTGAATTAAAATCATTTTTCATTTCAGAGATAAATTCATTGCTAGCAGTAGTTACTGATTCAATAATATTATTATATTCTTTTATTTCTGTTTCGTATTTAAGTATTTTTTGTTGTGCATTAGTTTTATCAGTTATAAAAATGTCAATTTGCTTTGTAGTGGCGATGAGCTCTACTTGAAGCTTATGGATCTTTATAATAAGTAAAGTAAATAAAAAAAATGATGCACAAATTATTATTAAATTCATATTTAAGCCTTAAAAGCATTATTTATCTTAAGGAATAAATAAAAGATTTTATGTAAGGTTTCAAAAGTTTCGTCTTCAAGATCGATAGAAGCTTCTTTGAGAATAATCTTTAAGCAAAGTTTAAAAAATATCCTGTCAGAACCTTTTTTCTTGATAGGAAGAAATATTTTATATTTCTCAAAATCTATATGTTCAGTAAGGGCGTTATGGACAAAGTAAATTTTTCCAAAAATGTTGATTGAACTTGGTAGGTGGATATCATTGAAATTTTTCTCCCACCAATAGCGAATTGATTCGTTTACAACATGTTGGCGTGCCTTGTCCATTGAGACTCCTGTGTCTGATAGTAGGATGGATATGATGTCTTTAGTGGATAGAGGAGCTTCATCAATTATAGATCTGAATGAATCAAACCTATATTGATCGTCAAAAAAAACACTTATTGAATTTAAAAAAGTATCTTCTAAGTATTTTTTATTTCTATTTTTAGGATGAGAAAGTTTTACATAATCAGTAATAGAACTATCTATGACTGCTTTAATTATGCGTTTATAATCCTCATCATGGTCTAACTCCTCTATATCCAGCATAACTACACTACCTTGTTTCCGTGCCTATAAGGTCTGGTGCGATTGTATTCCATTTTTTGCTTTAGGACTGTTTCTAAATCGATACTATGCAATCCGCAAAAATCAAATATCCTGATAATACAATCTGCTAATTCAACCGGAATTCCTTCAGGTTTATTAGGTTTATTATCATTGAAATAAATTTCTGAAGGTGAATGACCGTTTCTATGTTCTTCTAAAGCCTCAGAAAGCTCTGAGTGCATTAAGCAAATTAAGTCACCAATAGATCTCTCTGAGTCATGCCAACCATGGTCTTTTGCGTTGTCGTAAGATTCTTTTACTGCGTCGTTTATTTGCATATTAAGTTCCTTAATCCCAAATTATTTCGCCTATCATACCAGATGCATTGTAATCTGTAACTGCTCCTTCAAAGAAATTTTTGAATGAGTCCCCAGAAATGATCCAGTCGAGCCAAGGCAATGGGTTGTCTTTTTGTTTAAAAATTGGTTTTAAGCCAAGTTGAAGCAATCTTCTATCGGCTAAATAATGTATATAGGTTTTTAATTCGGTTGCTGTCAAACCTTCAATTTTAACTTCATCATAAATAAAGTCTATTAAAGAGTGTTCGAGCTCTACAGCTTTAGTAAAATTAAGATATATATAGCTTTTTAAAGTATCTGTTACTAAATGAGGGTTTTCTTCAAGATATGTATGAAACAATTTTGTCATTCCATCAACATGCATAGTTTCATCACGTATGCTCCACTCTACAATTTCGCACATACCCTTCATTTTTCCAAATCGTTGGTAATTTAAAAGCATTACAAACGCAGAAAAAAGAGACATGCCTTCGTTGCAAACAGTTCTAGCTAATTCGAAAGCAAGATGTTGATCTTTTTTCCTCATAGATTTAGGAGGAGTAGTCATGAACTCAATTTTATCAGCCATTTCTTTATATTGAAGAAATACAGAATACTCTTGTACAGGTATACCTAATGTATCATTAAGTAAAGCGTAAGATCTTTGGTGTGTGCCTTCTCTATTTGCAAAAGATAGCAACATGTTTCTTATTTCATTATTTTTGAAAGTTCTAATGAATATATCACAATAATTGCCGCCAACAGCGACGTCTGATTGAGTAAATATACGAAGAATATTGGTGATATGTTTCTTTTCTTCAGAAGTTAAAAACTCTGATTTCCATTGATTTACATCTTCTTGCAGTTTAGCTTCCCAAGAACCCCAGTGAATCTTTTCGTGTGCTTCAGCGTACTCCATAGCCCAAGGATACAGGAATGGTTTGTAAGTTTTAGAAAATTCAGTTAGCCTTGACATGATAAGCACTCCTCAATATTAAAATCTTTTAAAGTTTTTCGTTCAATTTTTTGACTAACTTTATCTGCAAGCACACCTGCATTAGTTCTTAGGTAATACAAGCCTTTTAGCTTTTTCTTATAAGCTGAAAGATGAACTGCATTAACATAGTTAATATCTGAACCAGACGGAAAGAATAAGTTGATAGATTGACCTTGGCAAATCCACTCCTGTCTTGTAGCAGCATGTTCTACAATCCACATCTGGTCAATTTCGAAAGCAGTTCTAAATACATCTTTTTCATGACTAGTCAGATAGGAAAGGTGCTGTACAGACCCTTGCGCTAATATGATTGATTGAATCTGTTCTTGAAGCCATGTTTCTTTAGTAAGAGTGATATCGTTAGTGGCAAAAGTTTCAGCAAGTATTAGCTTCGAATGCTCTTCAAGCACAGCGAGTAAATACTTGTTAATCTGCAAGAACGATCCAGCTCTTGTTCGATGAGTGAATGCATTAGATTTCCAAGGTTCAATACTTGGAGAGGTATTGAGTATAATTGAGCTATTTGCATTAGGAGCAATAGCTAATAAGTGGCTATTCCTTAGCCCTGCGCCTTGCCCGTCTAAATATTCTCCACGTTCTTGTGCTAATTGTTTAGTAGCGATCAAAGCTTGATCTTTTATATGAATGAACATTTTTCTGTTAATTGAGGTAGCAAAAATAGAGTTAAAAGAAATATTGTTCTTCTGAAGATATGAATGGAAGCCCATAGCTCCCAAACCTAAAGATCTTTCTCGTTGAGCAGAGAAGATGGCTTTGTTTAAAGCAGAAGGAGCATTTTCAATAAAATGTTGCAAAACATCATCTAGAAAACGGATTAGATCTTGAACAATTAAAGTTTCTTTCCATTCATTGAAGTACTCTAAATTTAAAGATGATAAGCAGCAAACGGCTGACCTATCATCAGATGTGGGAAGATGAATCTCGTTGCATAAATTGCTTCCATGAATTTTTAATCCTTTGTTTTTTAATGGTTGAGGTAGGTGACGGTTAGCTTCGTCTATAAAATTCAAATATGGTTCGCCTGTACGGAACCTAGTTTCTAAAATTCTTTGCCATAGGCTTCTTGCATTAATTATTTCTCTTGTTGTTGAATCTTTAGGGTCAATTAAGTCCCATTCTTTATTTTCAATAACTGCTTCCATAAAAGCATCAGTTATATTTATTGCGTTGTTTAAATTAAAACATTTTCGATTTGAATCACCGCCAGTTGGAATTCTCATATTTAAAAATTCAATTATATCTGGATGGCTTACATCTAAGTAAGCAGCATAGGATCCTTTTCTTGTACTACCCTGCCTGTATGCAATCATATCTGCATCGACAGTTTTTATAAAAGGCATTGGGCCTGGCGACTTTTGCGAAACAGATCTAATGTCAGACCAGTGGCCACCAACACCTCCACCCATCACTGACATCCAGCGCAACTCTTCAGTATGCTCTATGAGCCCTGTAACAGTGTCAGGGACATAAGTCAGAAAGCAAGAGATGGGCATGCTTTTAGTTTTCGCATTAGATAGAATTGGACTAGAAAACATGAACCAGCCATTTAAGGCATAATTGTATATCCTATCAGCAAGTTCTTCAGTAGAAGCGTAAGTGTATGCTGCTCGTTTAAAAGCTTCGATAGGTTGAGATTCATTTTCTTTTAAGTAGTAGTTTTTTAGTAATTTTTTTGCGTGATCAGTAAATTTAAAATTCATTTCTTTCTTTCTTTTACTTTTTAATAAGACAGACTTTTATTCTAAAAATAAGTTGAGACTATTTTCTCATTATTTTAAAAAAAGTAATTCCGGACCATAAGTGTAATGTTGACTAACAATCCGCACAGCATTGCAGCTATTACTGCAACTATTGACTTTGATATACCTGTCAGAAGGAAGAAAGAAATAATAACTGATAAACAATCAGTAAGAAATGGATTTCTTAATAAGAGTTGTTTAATTTTAGTAGGGAAATGCAAAAAGGAAAAAACAAAAGATATGTAAGAGATAACTCCTAGTATTATTCCATTTTCCATAATAGCTCCTTACCACCAACCCCCTAGGCGTGCATTTAGTTTGGCATATGTAGAAAACATGCGTGAAAGCATCTTAATCTCATCATTATGCAAATATTCACTCCAACGGCCTGGTGCTTTAGATTTTTTTTCAATAAAATCATTAAGCTTTTTTGCTATTTGTTGTATCTCTTCCGAAGAGATCTCTTCTTTATAAAGAGAAACGCTAAATTCATGTTCGAAAAATGGTGAATAAATCTTTCCTCTAAAAGATTCAGCGCCATTTTCAGAAAACAATCCTCCACATAATTCAAGAGGTGGATCGAATTGAGGGTGGATCTCATTACCTTCTGGCATAAGCCAGTAACTGTCTAATCCCATGGTTATTCCTTAATTAGATGTGAATTTCATCTCTACAGAGAGTGACAATCCAATTTGTTCAAAAATTTTTCTTAAGTCTAGAAGCGTGTCTACGCGTTGTTTCCAAAATGTTTTTACAATTTTAGCTGCACGTTCTGCAGAGACAGTGTTAACAAGGTAAGATTCTGCCATTTTTTCAATTACAGATGCAGCTGGGCGTTTAGCGCCACGTTTAGCGTAATTAGAAACTATGACATTGATGATGTCTGCTTTTCGAATAGTATTTCCTCCGCCGATAGTATCGGCCATGGAGCAAGCTACAGAGTAGTAATTCGAAGCAATTTGTAAGTTAGTGCTCAGCTCTAGCAACAAGTCTCTGAATAGAACTATAGTTAGTTGATTATTAGGAGGTATTGCTATCATCAAACTAGTGGCCCAATCATAAAGAGTTTTATCGTAAAAGACAAAATCCTTCACAAAGGCCTGAGTTATTTGAGTATAAAGCTCAGCACCCTCTTGAAGGGACTGGATTATGTCTTCAGCAGTAGCTTCAGGTATCTCTTCTACTATGGGTGTGTTAGTCATGAATCAATAACCCCACAGAGGTTTACGATCTCTAGGAGGATTAGAAGTCGACTTAGTAGTAGTGGTAGAAGATTTAGCGTTCACTGCCGCTGTTGCGGCTCGACTAGCATTAGAATGATTGGTTGAAGATTTGGAATTAGAAGCAGAATTATATGCATTAATGATAGATGCTTTTAGTTCTTCTGCAAAAGTAGAGCCTTCTTCGCCTTTGAAGCGTACGTCATCAAAATATTTTTCGATTGAAACTCCGTCTTCCATAACGGTGCCTTTATGAGAGGGTACTGAAACGAATAAACCTTTTGAACCGTCGATAACCTTGAAGCCTTCGAGGTCTAGAATGTCATCAATAGTAACCGTAGCAAAGGCTTTGAGTTTACTGTTAGGATTTGTTAAAGGGCGAATTTGAATAGAATATGAAAACATTTATTTTTCTTTCTTATCTTTGTTATTAATTATTACTTCATTTTGATTTAAGAATATTTTATAGTAGTAGCCTGCCATAAAATATATTGAAAAAAGCTGTGTTAAATTAGCTTCTAACAAGTTTGTTTTTACAGTTTTTGTTATTACTTTTATAAAAGCATCGATATCTTTTAGATTTTCGTTATGCTCTTCGACGAAACATTGCTTTAAGATGAGCTGAAAAAGTTCCTCTGTAGTAACATTGAGAGAACCTTCTTCAGTTTTTATTTCAAACATTACTCCAGCCTAAAATAATAGGAAGCGCACTGCTAAAGAGTCTGCCTAAAACGTTAAACTCTCCAGCTGTTAAGCTGACTGTAACGCGATTATCGCCCACATTGAGTGACATCATAAAAGTGCCTTCATATTTACCTTCGCCATGATTGAAGATCAACTTTTTATTAGTAGAGTCGTTTACATGGAAGAAAGATCCCCACCCTTGTTTATTAGGGTCATCGAAAAACATGCAAAGATCATTGATACCAAAAGCAAATGTTACTTTTTGGTTTCGCCAATCATAGCTTTTTTCTCCTTGAGAAGGGGCCATTTCTAAAAGAACAGCACCAACTTTATTAATTCGTCCGTTTTCATCTCTTCGTGGAGGTAGTACGGTAAATTGAGCGGCGCCGCTTTTTTTGTAAATATTAAAACTTGAAGGATATGTCATTTTTTGTCCTTATTTAATTCTTTATCTATATTGTAGATGAGGTCAGGAATGCGACCTCGATATTGTTTTTTTAAATGTATCGTTGCTGTAAATTCTGAATCTTTGAATGTTTCAGAATTGAAAAGTGTATAAAGACCAGTTTCTTTGTATTTGCAACCTGAATCAATTTGATTAGGATCTCCACAGAGGATAATTTTACTATTTTCTCCTATGCGAGATAGCACGGTTTTCAATTCGTGCCAAGATAAATTTTGAACTTCATCTAGAATGAAAGTGCAATTTTCAAAAGTACAACCTCTAGTGAATTCTACTGGCATAAATTCAATATGTTTTTTGTGAAGCATAGTTTCAAGATAATCTCGTCCTGAAGAGCCTAGCATCTTATTAAGTATAATCTCAAAGCTACCAATATACGGAGCATATTTGTCTTGGACGTCTCCAGGAACAGGTCCGAAAACTTGGTTTTCATGAGTACTCACTAGATGAGTTGGCTTACATAAATAGATTTTCTTTTTATCTTTAAAATAATCAGTTAAAGCTTTCGCTAATGCTATAGTTGTTTTTCCTGTTCCTGCAGCGCCTAAAGCGGCGATAACAGACATGGATTCTTCTTGAAGGAGATTAAAGTATATTGTTTGGTACAAGTCTTTAGGTCCGAAACCATTGAGAGTTTTACCTTTCCAAGAGTCTATAACTTTTACTTTTCCTTCAATTTGAATAACAACTGCTTTTTTATTTGATGAGCTTAAAACAAAACAGAATTCTCCTGAAGATAATTGTAGTTTGTCAGCAAAATTTTGATCAAGAATGTTGCTAACGTACATGTCTTCAAAAATATCATCTGGTACGATTATTTCTTTAACAGTATTTTTTGAACTCATAAAAATTTTCCCTATATTAGAATAGATTTAATTAATCTTAGCTAGATAGATTTGATATTAGCAATGGGGTAGCTTAGATACCATCTAGAGGCTAGAATCTAATGCGGAATGAATTTAAAGAGGTGTCGATAGTCTTTTTAATATGAGTTGAAATTACAAAGCAGGTATAATAATATGCAGATTATCTTTTAGATGGATTGTTTCCGCGACCACCGCCAGAAGGTCTTCCTGTTTGAGAAGGGCCATTGGCAGGAGTACTCTTACTATTACCTTTGACACTGCCTGTGGCGAAGATTTCTGCATTTTCAGGAATCAAAGTGTCAGAATAAGTAACAGGAGCTACACCTGCACCGTTAATGATCATGTCTCTTCCATGAAGATTTTCTTGGGAAACCAAATCTGCAAGTGTCATATTTGCATTGAGAGTTAATTGACGAGCACCAGGGCCAGGGATTACAATAAGTGTGATATTGTTCATTTTTTCCTTATATATTTTCTTGCTTAAAGAAGAGGTATGAAAGCTCTTCTTGTTGTTTTACTATAACACATCCAGCGCATTTTGGGCGCATTTTAAAAGGCGTATTAGTATTAATATAATCTAAAGCTTCTTGTTTAGAAGCAAAGGGTTGAGTGTTGACGATCTTGTATCTTTTAAGATCTAAAAAAGGAGATTGAATTTGAAATTCTTCAAACCAACCTAATTCTGTTTCTATTAAGGTGGTAAAAGCATCTTTGGCTCCATTTCCTTCATAGGTTCGATATTCTAACTGATCAATCATTAGGTTCCTTCATTAAGGATTTATTCTGAAGCCCAACCGAAAAATAAAAATTCGAATGAACTTGGTTTGTTTTTGTCTTGGTTCCAGCCAATTTGACGAGCAGGTGAGTCTAAACGGATGCATCCAGCAGGACCCCATTTATTAGAGTACTCAGTGTCTCTGAGAGAGTTTGCTAAAGCATAAGCTTTTTCTCGAGAAAGAGGTTCGGAAGAAGCTATTGTGAAGCTGTGCTTTTCAGCAATAGTACCTGTATAACCGCCGTGACCATGCATATATCGGGCTTCTTTTTGAGCTGCAAAGAAAGCTTCTTCTGCAGTTTTCCCTCGAGAAGTTTCATAAAAAGTTGTAGCACCCATATTAATTGCCTTTTACACTGCCAGTAGCAAAGACTTCAGCGTTTTGAGGAATTGTAGTAGACTCCCATGCTGAAGGAGCAATACCTGCACCGTTAATAATAATGTCACGGCCATGTAAATTTTCTTGGCAAACAAGGTTAGCAACAGTATCATTGGAGTTGATTGAAATTTGACGAGCGCCAGAACCAGGGATGATAATTAAAGTGATGTTATTCATTTTTTTTCCTTTTTGGAACATAAAAAAAGGGAGCAAAAGCTCCCTTTGTAAAAGTGTAAATAGTAAATTGTGTTATAAGATTTAAAATATGTTACTTGCTTTTGCGGGAATTTCTTTCCGCTTGAACTTGTTGACGCAAAGATTGAAGTTCAGCTTTAACTTCTTGAGCAGCGGCACGTACACGTCTCCCAGCAGCATCATTTCCGCTATCAAACTTTTCAGCATCAGATAACGTTTCAGTAAGAATGTCTACTAGTTGTTGTAGTTTTTGTTTTGTCATTAATTTCCTCCCGGGGTGTAAATTGACAATGGAAAGTTTACATTTGAAGGCAAGGAGAATACTTGCTTTCTATTGATGTTATATTGTTGTTGATGTCGATCCTGTGCTGCAAAAGCACATATTGTGTGTACAATAGAGGAAGCGACAATACAAGTCAATGTTGTTATGATTCGTGCATTGCAGGCACTTTCTGTTACTTCGTCATCAGTTTTTAAAGTAGCTAAATATTCATGAATTTGAGAAGGTCGAGAAGGATCAAGAATGTTAATTTCGGCATGTTCGAAACCCATTCTAGATTCGAAAATAAGATCAACTAATAAATGAGACTCTAGTCCTTCGATAATATCTTGACGTGCAGATAGAGAATCAACAGCTACAAAAACAAAATCCTCTACAAGATGTTGATGTTCTGCAGATGTATAAAATTCATTATAAGTCTCTACAATTACTTGAGGATTGAATATTTTAAGTGACTGCTTGAACGCATCTACCTTATTCATACCAACTTGATTTATTGTATAGATTTGATTTGGTAGATTATGAGTCTCTACAATATCAGCATCCCAAACACGAAAATGTTGCCAGCCCATTTTGGCTGCTAAATAACCAACCCAACTGCCAGTAGCACCAACACCTATGATGTTTAGAACTTTATCTTGAGAGTCTTCTGGGCCAAAAAAAGCTCCATGTCTTAAAAAAGAGACATTATGAGCTATAGGATTAGATTCTTCCGTCATGAGTAATGTACTCCTTGCATTCTTTTCTAGTTTCTAAATCTACAATCTCAAGTGTAGATTTAGCAGCATCATAAACATTACGTATAGTGACATCCTTATCAGTTACAAGGCTTTGAAAAAGCGTGAAAACGTGTTCTTCAGAAGAGATCTTTCTGTTGAATGCCTCTTCCAAGAAGATCTCTGGAATCTTTTTTTGTTTGCCGCATAAGAAGTAAGTGAAAAAGACTATTTCACGATCATCTAAACTTCTCCCCAATGAGTCATACAGTTTAAGAAGAGCGTTGGTGTTCATTTTGTACTTTTTATTGAATTGGTTAACAGGAAGTTCATAAGCATTGTAAGCAGCAAAAGCTTCTTCGAGGATGCTAACAATTATAGTTTCATTAATATCTTCATCATCTTGACCAAAGAGAAAATCATTGCTTGCTCCGTAAGAATAGGAGTTGTTGCTGTTGGAGTTGCCCCAAGACTTAGATTTTTTAAATGGTTTTACACCAAATAGTTTTGGTTTGGGTTTTTTGAATTTAGTTTTGGCTGCTTGATGAATATAATCAAAATCATAATCATTAACGATATGTATGGGGACGCCTTCATGAATGGTGGCTCTATCAGGATCATACACTCGACTGTAAAATTGATCTTTTTTATTAAAAATCAACATTATTTGCCAGAGTTTTTGGCCTTGCTCAATTGACAAACCTATAAAAGAATTGAATTGAAGATCATCTTGGCCGCTAGGATTAGGTGACATATTAACGTGACTGTGACACCAACAAGTCATAGCCGTTAATTTTTGATTAACAATTTCTTGGTTTGCATAATCGCTTTGTAAATCTCTATAAAAATCCATCATCATAGCCGAAGTTGTATCTACTTGCGCTGCTGATGTGTTTTGAGTTGGAATATAGAGTTTTTCTGATAAAAGAAGATGAACTTCGTTAGGGGATTGCTTATACACGATGGGCTCAACGGTATGAAACCATTGCGCTTCTTGTGGTGCGAGTTTAACAATTTCTTTAATTGCAGACAAACCTTTATGAGTGATAGAAATTATAGGTATATTATTTAAAATATGATAATTTGTAATAGATTTCATTTTTACCTTAATGCGTACGGGATATATGGCTGATTAGTATTAAAATCAGTAATAGTATCTGTAGCAGTTACATTTGTATTAGTTTCAAGAGTAGGAGTTTCTTCGAGGACAGGGCCCTCTTGAAGCATTGGGCTCTGTGCAACAGTCTCTTCTGTGGTTTGCTCATGAAGAGCATCTGCAGTGTTCACTGCAGGCGCTTCTTGAGTTTCAATCATTTCAACAAGGAATTCTTCCACCTCATCATCTGTTATTTGAGTAGTTTCAATTTTGGTTCCTTCAACTGAAGCCGCAGGGGAATTTAAAAAATTTTCATACGTAGGGAACTTGGAGTAAGTTTTCCCCCAAACATCAGTGCTATTAGCATTTTTAACCCAAGTTAAAGCTGCTATTATAATTGTTTTGAGATTGTTATTTTCAAAAGCTTTATAAAGTAAAGCTGACGCTTCCCCAAGGCAAGCATTTCTAAATGGATAAGACTTGTAATCAGTAACATTGCCAAAACCATTAAAAAAACCGTTAGTACTATTAGAACTACAGTGAGGGTGGGTGTAAATCGTGCCAGAAGTATCATAACCATGTATGGAACTAGGGTATGCCAAAGCAATGTGTAAAGAGTTTTTCTTTACCTTTACAATATAAGGACCAGCTACGCGCTGACCCTTATTTCCGCCATCTACGTTAATAATTACTGGCTTGTCAATCAAGAACATTACTTCTTCAAGAATAAGATCTGTTTTTTGAGTAAGTAGTGACTTGGCAAATTCAGACAATTCTCTAGGATCACTTTGATAATTTAATGTTTTTAATTTGCCTTGAGTTCCTAAATGGTTTAATCTTGCGCTAAGCTCAAGTATTTTTATAGATTCTTTTTCATATAAATTTTTAAAAAATGTTCCGTTTTTATATGAACTACTTTTTATTGCAGCTTCAACTTCTTGATCATATTTAGATTTAATTGTTGAGTGAAGTGTTGCATTAGTAAGAATTGTTTTTAATAAATCCATTCGTTTATTAAAAGCAGACTTCAAATTTTTAGCGTGGTTTACAATTTCAATTTCAAATGCTGCAATACTGTCCATGTAAGTTTGTATTGCTTCACGTGCACTTCTTATATCATTCTGCTTAGTTGAAACTGTAATGGCATTATTGGTTATGATGTCTCGTTCAACTTTATTTTGATTTATTAATTTCGAATAATGATTATTCACTTTATTGTATTTCTTAAGAATACTTGGATTCAAAGCAAGTTTTGAAGTTAAACTATCACTAAAATTGCACAAAGAAGTTGGTGTAGCAGTTTTCAACTTTTGTTTTACGTTAGGAATTGATGTTATAAGAGTATCTAATACAGTTGAGCTGCAATTAGAAAAAGAAGGAGAATTAACAGAAGAATATTCTGCCAAGTCCTTCATGCGTTCAAGATGTCTTTTTATGTATTGCTCGTAATTGGCAAAAATAAGCCCATCTGCTCCGTACTTAGAACAAAAAGATTTAAGTTCCTGCCTGCTTCTTTTTTTCTTTTTAACTTCATCTAAAGTAGATGTGGGATTATAAAGAGAGAAAGAATAAGCAAGCTTGTTTTGCATATCAGAATCTTTAATCAAAAATGGAACTAATACTGGTGCGAAAAAACCTTTACGTATTAATGTTTGTTTTTTGGTTAAGTTTATAAAGTCAAAATCTTGTTTGGAAGTAGTTTTTGTAAAGCCATTTGAAATCAATCCTACTGCTCTAGAATTTTCATTTTGAGTTAAAGATTCTTTAAAAGTAAAGCGATGATCGTTATTTGCATGATGCTTAAAAATAAAGCCTGAGCTACCGCCTATGTAAAGAGCGGGAGTAGAGTTATTATTACCTGGAAGGTGATTGGTGACAGAAGAGCCTCTTCCGGAATTATTTCCATATGAAAACATACTATTGAATTCATAATTATATTCATGGCTAGAGCTAGGCAGGCATTGAAAATCATAAGGTTTAGTATTTACAATCTTAATGATATTATCATCATTAAGCGTATCTGAAAAACCAGTTCGAGCAATAGTTTTAAATTTATTGTAAAAAGCAGAAGAAAATGAAGAGTAAATTTTTACGGAATCTTTTTCTTCTAAAAAACCTGTTTTAACATAATTGTGCACTTGAATCGTTTTCAATAAATCGATTCGATGTTGTAGTTCTTCGGTAGAAAGTAAAAGTAATTGTTGAGTTGGGCGGTAAAAATCAATATGTAAAAAATTTGTATGCGCATCAGTATCATTCAATTGTTGCCACAAAGAATATGCTGCTGGATAAGATGTATTTAAAGTTTCTAAATCTTGATTTCCTGTTTCAGCGATTAATTTTTTATGTATAATATATTCATAAAAACTAGCATACAATTCTGCCAATGCAATAATTGGAGATACGTTTTCGCGAGATCCTGAAATTTGCGTAGTTTCTTCAGCATTGCTAATGAAACAAACATACCCGTTTTGTAATAACTTTGTATGAATTTCTGGATTTAATGAATAAGAATTCATTTTTGAAGACGTAGCTTCAAGAACTTTCCAAGTTTCTTGAAAGAATTGATTTGGAGTGTGTCTGTTGAATTTGAATCTATTTGATAATGTATGACTACTATATAGAGTATGATATAAAGCGCGAATATCATTTGTTGTTTGGCTATGATTTCGATCACTTGAATTGAATAAATTTAGAAAAGTTTTCCATGGACTATGACCACGATGATAGTAGCTAGGTCCATTCGCAGCAGGAAGATAATGGACAATTGGAAGAGTAGGGCTGTTCGTATCGAACATACTAGGGTTTAAAAGTTGTAAACGATCTCCAAGTTCGAAGTTGAACTGAGGATCGTTTTGTTGGGTTTCAAGAGGTTGGAAACCATTTGAGTAATATTCATTTTCTTCATTAACAAGAAGTTTTTCTATCATGCTAGAGAGCCAAAAACGCTCTTCATTTTCAGAAGATAAAACATCAAAGAAGTTGTAAAAATTCATTAATCTGGCCTTAATTTATCTAAAATCTTTAGATAAGTTTCTATATTTATGTCTATATTTGTGTCTTTAGAAATTGTTACTGTGTAAAAGCCACAAAGAGGGCACGAATTAAAAGGTGCGTCTAAGTGATTTTGATTGATATCTTTGCTATCTAATGTTTTTTGGTAACCGCAATCTTGAATATTTAAACAAACAGTTTTCATTTTTTACCTTAAAATTCTATTGATTCTGTTGGCTCTGCATGGTTTGAAGTGCCATATCTAAGCCAAGATTCCATATGTTGGACAATCTCATAAAGAGATCTCAAATTATTTTGGTTAGGATTGTAAGTTCCATTATAAAACAAATTGCTGTCAACATGAATCTTTTTCAAGGTTTGCTTTGAATGAGATTTAGTAAAAGCATGCAGGCTCTGTAATAGATCTACTGAATTAGAATCTAAATCTAAATCATAGCGATCGACATACTTGCGAACCCTATTAAATAGTAGGGCTATCTTTTTCAATTTATTTAAAATTGTCATTCCTTCAGTAATT
>CESO01058085.1_pt1 | contig 83570 bp, 78 predicted proteins | sample 356341 | NCBI WGS metagenome assembly CESO01 (sample SAMEA2621812, study PRJEB7988) | marine metagenome | biome: marine biome (ENVO:00000447); feature: deep chlorophyll maximum layer (ENVO:xxxxxxxx); material: "saline water (ENVO:00002010), including plankton (ENVO:xxxxxxxx)" | depth 35 m | reverse complement strand
GATGCACGCTTGCCTCAAAACAACACCCCCCCACCACGGACAGAACCCCATGCCCCTATTGCGGCAACACCTAGCCCACCTGCTACCGGCCACCCTAATCACGGCCTGCTTCGCCGCAGTGGCTCACGCCATGGCAGTGGCCGTGGCGGCGCGTTCTGTGGGGTCGGAGTTGTTGCTCATTGGCGGGCTCAGCTTTGTGGTGACATTGGTGCTTGCGCTGCCGGGCGGTGCGGTTCTGCTCGGTGTTACGGCACTGCTGCGGTTGAAGCCATGGGCGTCACTGCTGCTGTTTGTGCTGACGATTCAGGCCATTGCTATCGGGGTTGAGCTGTATCTGTTTGAGAGCACAATCGCCGACATCTCCTGGATATACGGGGTTATCACCGTTCCGGCAGCGTTGCTGGCCTGGCGCGTGTCGGCCTACCCGGCCTACCCGGCCTACCTTGAGGCACGGGGCGGCGCTGATGCATAGCGCCTCAGCCGGGGGAGCCATCACGCGGCTCAACCTGCAGCTCTGCAGCCCTCTATGCAGCGATACCTTGCGCTCACCTACAAGCACGCATCGCACAACCACTGGCCGCGTTTAGCACCAAGGTTTATGGCATCAGGCCATGTTATTGGCTACTCTTACCCCAGAAAATCCTTCGTTTTGCACCATCAAGAAATACCTGAAACCTCCGATATACTCAGTAGAGAACGCTGCCCACACCGAGCCAGGCGATTGACTGGCCAAAGTCGTTCATCTGCTTGATTGTCAGTCGAAGCACAGCAACAGCCCCTTATCTTTAGGCCACTGCCACCTGGAGACTCCATGTCACTCAGAAACCTCACCATCGGCCTACGCGCCAGCCTATTTTTTGCACTGATGACTCTGCTCATGGTGGCGTTGGGCGGCTTTGCGTTGTTGCAGATGCAGCGCATGCACTCCTACTCGGATGAGGTCGACAAGAACTGGCTGCCGGCCATTCTCGCCAGCAACGACATTGGCCTGGCCACCTCGCGGGTGCGCGCCCTGACCCTGCGCCTGCTGACCCAGGAGTCCACGGCCGACATCAACGACACCCTGGCCCGCATGCAGGAAGGCAAGGCAGCGCTGGACGCGGCGGATGGCCGTTACGAGGCGCTGATCTCTTCCGAGCAGGAGCGCGCAGCCTACGGCCAGTTTGTTGCCGCCCGTGACCGTTACATGGCGCAGCAAGAGATCGTTACCGACCTGGTCAAGTCAGGGCGCAGGCAGGCCGCTGAAGACGCCGTATCCAGCAAACTGAACGGCTACGCCGACGACATGGTGGCAAAGCTGGCCGAGCTGACCCGCCTGAATCAGCAGGGCGCTTCCGCTGCCGCCGGTAAGACGTCTGATGTGTACGGTGACAGCGTGAAGATGGTGCTCGCCCTGGCCATTGCCTCGGTCATTGCCACCATTGTGCTGGCGCTGATGCTGACCCGGAGCATTGTCGGGCCGATCAACCAGGCATTGCAGGTGGCGCGCACCATCGCCTCGGGTGATCTGTCCCAGCGCGTGCAGGCCGAGGGCAACGACGAACCCGCCGAGCTGCTCAAGGCGCTGGCCGCCATGCGTGACAGCCTGAGCGACACCATTGAAGGCATCAGCAATGCGTCCTCGCAACTGGCGTCCGCCTCGGAAGAGCTGAATGCGGTCACCGAAGATTCCGCCCGTGGCCTGCGCCAGCAGAACAACGAACTTGAGCAAGCCGCCACCGCGGTCAACGAAATGACCGCCGCGGTCGAAGAGGTTGCCCGCAACGCCGCGAGCACCTCCGACGCGTCGCGTGAGACCGATGAACACTCGCGCAATGGCCAGGATCAGGTGCGCCAGACGGTGTCCTCGATCAATGCCCTGACCAATGACCTGACCGAAACCGCCGAGAACGTTGAATCGCTGGCTGCCGAGGTCAACAGCATCACCCAGATGCTGGATGTCATCCGCGCGGTTGCCGAACAAACCAACCTGCTGGCGCTCAACGCCGCCATCGAGGCCGCGCGCGCCGGTGAACAGGGGCGCGGTTTTGCCGTGGTTGCCGACGAGGTAAGAGCACTGGCGCACCGTACCCAGCAGTCGACCACCGAGATCGAACAGATGATCGGCAGCGTGCAGAAAGGCGCCGGCAACGCCGTGCAGGCCATGCAGGGCAGCACCAGCATGGCGGCGACCACCCTGCGTCTGGCACAGGCCGCCGGCGAGGCGCTGGAGGGCGTTACCCGCGCGGTCAGCTCGATCAACGAGCGCAACCTGGTGATTGCCAGTGCATCGGAGGAGCAGGTGCAGGTAGCGCGGGAAGTGGACCGCAATCTGGTCAATATCCGTGACCTGTCGACGCAAAGCGCTGCCGGCGCCGAGCAGACCAACAGCGCCAGTCAGGAGCTGTCGAAACTGGCCGTGCAACTGCGGGATCTGGTTGCCCGCTTCCGCCTGTAAAGAGCCCCCATCAGGCGCTTGTGGCGCTGACCCGAGTGTGCGATTGTTGCGCCGCAGCCCGCTGACCCCGCGGGCTGGTCAGTCGGAGCAGGGAGAGCACAGCGCACATGACGTGGGACAGATTTGGCTATATCTGCCGCCAGGCAGGCAACGACAGTAGCGGCGCCAGCCTCGCGGCGCGGCTTGAGCAGGCGCAGTCCGAACAGGCCTGCTCGCTCTACGGGCCGGCGCCAAAGGCCGACAGCTGGCCCGCGCAGCTGCTGACGCGGCTTGCCGGCATGACCGACTCCGAGCGCGCCGAATGCGCGCTGAAAACCTACCAGCGACTCAACCTGGGCCGGCAGCTGGAAGCCCCGGTGAAGTTCAAGCGCGCGCTGGCCTACCTCGCCTACGTTACCTTTGTGTTCTATCTGGTCGCTGGCATCTACCAGCTCAAGGTCACCCCCACGTTCAGCAACGTACTGGACAATCTCGGGGTAACACCCCCCGCCTACCTGTCGCTGTACCAGACCTACTGGAGCCTGTTCATTCTGGCCATCTCACTGCTGATTTTGCTGGCGCTGCTGAGTGCGCTGCAAATGCGTAGGCTGTTCCAGTTCAAGGTCAGCGCGCAGGACAGCCTGGCCTGCCGCCTGCTGGTGTTGCCCAGTTGCCGCCACGCCTACCGCCAGATGGTCGACGCCCTGCAATACCCGACGCTTGACCGCCACGCCGTGCCAGAGCACAGCCCGGTGCTGCGTCACCTGCAGCAGGTTGAAGACCGCGGAATGGACCTGGCCATTGAGATACAGGCCCTGACCGAGGTGCAGATGCAGGGCTTTTTGCAGGCCTGCGAAAAACAGCTCAAAGCCCTGACAACGCTGGTCGCGGTGGTCGTGATCGTGGCGGTGATGATGTTCCTGACCAGTGCCTATGCACCCATCTTCAGCCTGGGAGAGGCGATATGAAGCACAACCGAGGTTTTACCCTGATCGAGCTGATGGTGGTGTGCGCCATCATCGGCATTTTGGCGTCCATCGCTCTGCCCTCCTACCAGACCTACATCCAGCGCAGCGAGATTACCGAGGCCGTGAGCATGGCCGGCTCGCTCAAAAGCCGTATCAACGACTACTACGAGCAGCGCCTGGCCTTTCCTGCCGACAACGCCGCGGCGGGTATGCCTGCGCCGCAGCAGCTGATCGGCAACCGCATCACCGGTGTGGTCGTCGAGTCGGGCGCCATTCACGTCACCCTGGGCAACAAGGCCTCCCAGCCGCTGCAGGGTAAAACGCTGACCTTTCGCCCGGCGGTGGTGACCGGCAGCCCGACCAGCCCGATTGCCTGGCTGTGCGGCTATGACGAACCGGTTACCGGCATGGAAACCCGCGGCGCCAACAAGACGGATCTGGACCGCGAGTTTCTGCCAGCGGCGTGCCGTGGCTAGAACGCGTAGCTGACGCTGAACTTGGCGTTACGGCCTTGTGAGTAGGCGTTGTCACCGGACATCGCCGGACGGTAGAAGCGGTTGAAGATGTTGTCCACGGTCAGCTTGACGCTGAGGTCGGCCAGCTGACCAGTGCGAGGTGACCAATCGGCAAACACGCGGTGGACGTCGTAACTGCCGTTATCAAAGCTATCCCAGTAGCGCTCGCCACTGCCGTCGTAGCGATCCGAGGGCTGGCGATCGCTCTTGCGCACAAACTCACCCTGCCAGCCCAGCTGCACGTCGATTTCCGGCACCTTGACACCCAACATGGCGACCCATTTGACCGGCGGAATATCGCGCGCCCAGACATTGGGGCCCCAGGGGTTGCTGTAGGCGCCGTCGTGACGGCCCTCGGTCCAGGAGTAGGACAGGCTGGCAAACACCCGCTGGCTGTCGTAGTAGCTCTCGATCTCTGCGCCGCGAATGGTCAGGCCGTCCAGGTTGCGGTAGTTGGACAGGGGCAGCAGGTCGCCACAGTTATCGCTGATGCTGCCGCCATTCTCGGCCTGCGCCTGGCAGGCGATGGAGCGAAATTTGAAGATCTCGTCGCTGATGCGGTGACGGAACAGCGTTGCACGCACCTGCAGGTTGTCGCCCTGGCTGATCAGGTCCGGCAGGCTGACCACCGCCCCGCCGCGCACACCACGCATCTGTTCGGCATCCAGATCACGGCTGCTGCCGCTGAGCGTGGAGCTGCTCTGCACTTCGTACTGCTCATCCAGCACCGGCGCACGCCAGGTTTTGGCGTAATCGACGAACAGGCCCAGGGTCGGGTTGACCCGCCAGAACACCGACAAACGTGGTGACCAACCGGTGTAGGTGACCGAGCGGTAATCGTGGTTCATGTCCGGGTTGTTGTAGCGCACGGCCAGGTTGCGCTTGCCGCGATTGGTGACATGGTCATAGCGCAGCGACGGGGTGATGGTGACATCGCCGAGGGTAATCGCATCCTGCAGGAACAGGCTGCGGGCCTCCTGTTCACCGGCCGGCATGAACTGCGGCTGATACCAGCCAAAGTTGTAATCCGGGTTGCTGGCAAAGGTCGGCAGGTACATCAGCACGTCACGGGTGTGCAGCCGCCACTGGATACCGGCGGTCAGCTCGTGGGCCAGCGCGCCGCTGTCGAACAGACTGGTGTTACGCACCTCAAACACCTTGTCGCGGTACTGGGTGTTGATGTATTTGCCGCCGGTGGAAGAGCTGTAGCTGGCGTCATCATCACGGGTGTCGGTCTGGTCGGTGTCCGACAGCGAGTAGCTGATCTCCAGGTCCACCAGCGGGTTGTTCAGCGGCTGGTAGTGGTACTTGCCGGACCAGGTGGTGTCGATCAGCTCGCGGTTGGACAGCAGCCGGTGCATGGCCGCCTCCAGGCTGCCGTAGCGATCAATCGACCACTTGCTCGGCACCAGAAAGGTTACGGCGCTAAAGGGGCTGCGCAGGTCCAGCTTGCTGCGGCTGTAGGTCAGGCCAAAGCTGTGTTCGGGGCTCGGGTTGAAGTTGCCCTTGAACAGCACCGCATCCTGATTTTGCGCGGTGTAGGGGTAGCGCTCGGGGTACAAGTAGCCTTCGCCCTGATCGATGTGTCCGGCCAGTTTGATGTCATCACTGTCGCGGTGATTGAGGTACAGCAGGCCGTCGAACAGGCCATCGTCGGTGCGGCCGAACAGGGCGCCGGTATAGCTGCGCTGCTGGTCGTTGCTCTGATAGCCGTACTTCACAAAGGCGCCGCTGTTGCGGCCCGGCTTGAGCATGTCGGTGGCATCGCGGGTTTCCATGTGCACGGTACCGCCAAAGCCGCCGTTACCGGTGAACGCCGAGTAGGGGCCCTTCTCCACTTCAACGCGTTCGATCAGCTCGGGCTCGATAAAGATGGTGCCCTGCTGATAGCGCTCAAAGCCGCTCTTGCTGGCACCATCCAGGGTGAAGGGTACGTCCTCGGCGTCGCCCAGACCCCAGATATTCACCGTCTGCCCACCCGGCTTGGCCGAGCCACCCATGGTCACACCCGGCAGGGTCTGCAGCAGGCTGGGAATGTTGTTGGCCTGCTGGCGCTCGATCTCGCGCCGGCCCAGGGTTGAGCGACCGATGTTGGCGGAGTTGACCTCCAGGCCATCGCCCACCACGGTCAGGGTTTGCAGGGTGATGCCGTTGTCACTGCCCGATGTCCGCGGGCGCGGGCGAATGACAAAGCCCTGATCAACCGGCACCAGCTCCAGGTTGGAGCCTTGCAGCAACAGCTGCAACGCCGCCTCGGGCTCATAGCGGCCATCCACCGCCGGCGCGCTCAAGCCTCGCATCTGCGCCTCATCGAACAGAATCTGCAGCTGCCCGGCCTGCGCCAGGCTGGTCAGCGAGGCAGCCAGTGGCTGCGCTGGCAGGTTCAGGTCAAGGCTGGCAGCCTGCGCCTGCAAACTGGCGGCGGCCAGCAAGGACAGGGTCAGACGGGACAGGGCGGAACGGGGGTGGCGGGGCTTCATTGCGCTCTCCTTGGGCTGTACGCCGAGTGGTAACACCCCAGAGAACGCAGCAGTCGGGCAAACCCCCACCTCTCAAATGAAAAAAATTTTCATTTACGTTCGCGCAACAGCATGACGCCATCCGCCTGCTCGATCAGCTCCACCGGCAGCAACTGCGGCAACGCCTGCACAAAGCGCTCGGGCTGGTGAATATCCAGGCTCCCGGACAACCGGCGCGCGGCCAGCCCGGCGCCGTCCAGCTGCACAGGGCGCCCACGGTAGCGGCTCAGCTCCTGCGCCAGTTCACCCAACGGGCGGTCGCGAAAGACCAGCAACCCATAGCGCCAGCTACCCACCTCAGCAGTCGGAACCTGACTGCGCCGCAGCGCACCCTGCTGATAGTCGATCTCCAGACTGTCGCCCGGTTGCAGTTGCTGCAAGGCCAGCCCGTCGCGCCCCGGCTGCACTGCAACGTAGCCCTGCTCGACGGCCACCGCCAGCGTTGCCAGGCTGCGGCGCACGGTGAACCGCGTGCCAACCACCTCAACCTGGCCAGCGCCGGCATCAACCCGAAACGGCCTCTCGGCATCTGGCGCCACCGAGAAGTAGGCCTCGCCAGCAATCAGGCTGACCTCGCGCCGGTCGCGGTAGTAACGCACCTGCACCGTGGAGCCCAGGTTCAGCGTCAGCTCGCTGCCGTCCGCCAGTTGCAGCTGGCGTAGCTCATGCTGGCCGGCGCTGGCGCTAAGTTCCAGCTGCGGCAACTGGCGCCACTGATAGCCCATCAGCCCACCCACCGCCAACAGCACGGTGGCGGCCAGCGCCAGCCAGGCTGTGGGCGCGCGCCGGCGCGGCGCCAGCGGCGTTACTGGCGCCGGCTCAGCCGCCGGTACGTGCGGGCGCGCCAGCTGGTCGCAGTCATCCCACAACAGCTGCATGTCGGCATAGGCCTGGGCATGCTGTTCACTGCGCGCCAGCCAGGCGGCAAACTCGGCCTCGTCCACCGCGTTCAGGCGGCCACTGTTGCGTCGGCTAAACCAGAGCGCAGCCTGCTCATCAATCTCGGCCATTCCCTGCTCAATGGTCATCACTGCCTCCCTTGCGGCGCGCCAGAGCATGGCGGCGGCAGTGCAGCATGGCGCTGGCAATGTGCTTTTCTACCATGCTCAAGGATATCCCCATGCGCTCGGCCACAGCGGCCTGCGACAGGCCGTCGAACTTGTGCAGGACAAAGGCCTGCTTGCGTTTTGGGGGCAGATCTTCCAACGCGCTGGCCAACAAGTGCAAGCGTTGCTGCTGTTCAATCTGCTGCAAGGGACCCTCCGTTTGCAGGGCGTCGTCGGCCTCGGCTGCGGCCTCGTCCAGTTCAACCAGACCGCTGCCACTGCGCACCTGCTGGCGCCGCCAGTGATCGGTCAGCAGGTTGCGGGCGATACTGAACAGCAGCGGCCGCGGCGGCATCGGCTGATCCGCTTCGGCGCTGCCCAGCCAGCGCACAAAGGCGTCCTGCGCCAGGTCATCGGCATCGGCACTGCTGTGCAGTCGCTTGCCGAGAAAACGCCGCACCTCAAGGCGCAAGCCACTGAGCTGCGCGGCACCTGGCAATCTGGAAAGGTCATCCATGGCGCAATGCCAGGGACAGGGAAGGGAACAGCACGGCAACAGCCTCTGACAACGCGCGACAGATCGCGCACGGCGCCCAGGATCAGAATGATCCTTATATGGGAATTATTATCATTATCTCAATCTGCGCAGGCCTGCTGTCAACTCTCGATTGCTTCACCGCAGGATTGACATGATCGGCCTGCTGTCGCAGCATAAATAATAACGATTCTCATTAAGCGCATGTCTAATGCCAAGGACTGACGCCATGACCACGCGTTCTCCCGCCCAGCAGCAGCAATTGGAGCAGCTCTACCGCGACCATCACAGCTGGCTCTCCGGTTTTTTGCAGCGCCGTCTGGGCTGCTCGCACAGCGCTGCGGACCTGCTGCAGGACACCTACCTGCGACTGCTCACCCGCGGGCGTCTGCCGGAGCATGCGCACTCACGCGGCTACCTTACGCGCATCGCCAAAGGGCTGGTGATCGACCTGTACCGGCGGCGGCGAGTGGAGCAGGCCTACCTGGACGAGCTGGCCAGCCAGCCCGAGGCGAGCCACCCCTCACCAGAGGCGCAAGCCCAGGCCGTCGAAGCACTGGCGCTGATTGACCGCCTGCTGCGCGGCCTGCCGATCAACGTCAGCCGGGCCCTGCTGATGCACCGGCTCGACGGCATGGGCTACCGCGAGATTGCCGAGCAGCTTGGGGTCTCGGTGTCATCGGTCGAGAAGTACATCGCCCGGGCACTGCAGCACTGCCTGATGGTGGCCCTGGAGCAGACCCTGTGAGCGTGCCGATGCTCTCACCCGAGCAGATCCGTGAGGCAACTCAATGGCAGGCGCGGCTGTGGTCTGACGACGCCACCGAGGAAGACATCGCCGCCTGCGCCCGTTGGCGTCAGGGCGATCCGGCACACGAGTACGCCTGGCAACAACTGCAGCAGCTGCAGAATCAGTTCGACGCGGTGCCGGCAGCATCAGGCCGGCGCATTCTCGGCGTTCGACGTGGGCTGTCCCGTCGCCAGTTGCTCGCTTTGGCTGGCCTGCTCGGCGGCAGCGCCAGCCTGGCGGGCGTTGGCACGCGCCGGCAGTGGCAACCGCTGTTGGCCGATCAGCGCACCGGCACCGGCGAGATGCGCAGCCTGCGCCTGGACGACGGCACCCGGCTGCAACTCAACACCGCCACCAGCCTCAACCTGCACAGCAACGCCAGCGGCCACCAGGTGCAACTGCTGCTGGGTGAGTTGCTGATCGACAGCCCAGCGCACGCATGGCCGCTGCAGCTGGATTGCCGTGATGCGCGCATAACCGCGCGTAACAGTCGCCTGTGCCTGCGCCAAGATGCCGAAGACAGCCTGCTGACGGTGCTCGCCGGCAGCGCGGATCTGCAACTGCAGCAGCAACAAAGCAGCGTCACCCTGAGCGCCGGCAAAGCAGTGCGCTTCTCAGGGCAGGGCATTGCGCCCACCCAAGCGGCCAACCCGAATCAGTTGGCCTGGACCACCGGGCGCCTGGTCGCCGAGCGACAGAGCCTGCCGCAGTTTGTCAGCGAGCTGGCGCGCTATCACCCGGGCGTGCTGCGCGTTGCTCCCGGGCTCGCCGACCTGCACCTGACCGGCGTGTTCTCCCTCAAGGACACCCACGCAACCCTGGCCCGCCTGCCGACAATACTGCCGGTCAAGCTGCGCTACATCAGCCGCTACTGGGTGAGTGTCGAGCCGGCCTGAGCGCTTGCCTGGCCGCAGAAACAGCCCCCAACACCCATCAAATAAAAATATTTCGCATTTGCATTGAGGCTTTGACCTGCTCGCTCGGTGTACAGGGCAATACAGCCAACACCGATAACACGAGACAGGAATAGTCATGCCACGCGGTTTCGCCTTTCGCCACGCCCCACTCGCCCTCGCCCTGCACCTGGGCCTGGGTTTAAGCGCCCTGACCCTCAGCCTGCCGAGCGCGGCGCAAAGCGAGGCCACGCAGTATTTCGATATTCCCGCCGGCAGCCTCGATCAGGTGCTCAACCGCTTTGCGCTAGACGCCGGCATCGAGCTGTACCTGGATGCCGCCCTCACCCAAAGCCGCCAGAGTGCCGGTCTGCAGGGCAGTTTCAGCGTCGACCAGGGCTTGCAGCAGTTGCTCGCCAACAGTGGCCTGAGCGCCCGCCAGCAGAGCGACGGCGCCTGGCAGCTGTACCCGCTGGGCAGCGAGCCGGACAGCCTGTCGCTCGCGCCGCTGACCATCCAGACCAACGCCGATCAGCTATACGGCCGCGATGAAGCCGGCCACGACAGCGTCTACGACGACAACATCTCCAGCGTTTACTCCGGCAAGGAACAGATCGAGCGCTACAAGGGCGCCAACCCGGCTGACCTGTTCAAGGGCATGCTCAACGTCTACACCGGCGACGCCCGCAACAGCGGCGGCCTGGACCCGAACATTCGTGGCATTCAGGGCCCGGGCCGGGTGCCGCTGACCATCGACGGCACCGAACAGGCGATGTCGGTCTGGCGCGGTTACAACGGTGCCTCCAACCGCAGCTACATCGACCCCAACCTGATCGGCGGTATCAAGGTGATCAAGGGCCCGAACATCGAGCGCAACGTCAACAGCTCGGTGGGCGGCGCCGTGGTCGCCAGCACCATCGACGTGGATGACATCCTGGCCGAGGGCGAGCGTTTTGGCGGTGAGCTGAAACTGGAGGCCGGCAACAACACCGTCAACCCGCGCATCCCGCAGCTGCACACCGGTGAAAATTACTACGACGTTCCAGGCTTCCCGGCGAACCCGAGCGTGCCCAGCAGCGACCCGACCCTGCGCGTCAACCTCAAGACCAGCAGCGACGACAAACTGCTGTCGGGCAACGATCACGCCTACCGGCTGGCGCTCGGCACCCGGCAGGAACGCTTCGAGCTGCTCGGCGCGTACGCCTTTCGCGAGCACGGCAACTACTTCTCCGGCAAGAACGGCGCCGGCTTCTACTCACAGCCGGATACCGGTGAGCGCACCCAGGAATACTCGCAAAGCCTGGCGCTGGACTTTCACCCCGGTGACGAAGTGCCCAACACCTCCAGCAAGATGGAATCCTGGCTGTTCAAAGCGCGCTGGAAGTTCGACGACGACCACAGCCTGACCTTCGGTTACCGCGACACCGACATGCTCTATGGCGAAATCCTGCCTACCCGGCTGGCCAACGCCGACGACAAGGGCGCCGTGCAATGGCCGCTCAGCCATGTGGATGCCAAAGCCTACAACCTCGAATACGAGTTCAACCCGGACAACCGCTGGATCGACCTGTACGCCAACCTCTGGACCACGCGTACCGAGAGCGACACCTACAGCGCCGGCGGCTTTCCCAACTACGCCACCTGGGCAGACCCGGTGCTGCGCAATACCGCCGTGGCCAATGCCGATCAGAACCGCGTGGGCATTACCATGAGCAACCAGCTGGCGTTGGCCAACAGCCTGGACCTGACCCTGGGCGGCAGCTACCAGCACGAGAAGCTGCGCTCCGGTGATGAGTACGGCGGCGTGGAAGATGGCTGGCGGATGTTCCCGCGTGCCGGTCGGCGCGCCGAGAGCGAGTTCAACTTCAACTTCGACTGGCGCCCCACCGATTTTCTTACCCTGGATCTGGGCGCCCGCTACTCATCCCACTGGGCCAAGGATGACTTTCTGGCCGAGCAGCAGGCGGCGGGCAATATGCTTACCGGCACGGCCATCACCAGCCGCACCGCCACCTATCGAACCATTCATAACTACACCACCGAGCAAATTGAAGCCAATGTGCAATCAAGCATCGCTAGAACCATTAGCCGTTGTGAACGCCGGGGGTGTACGCCCGAGCAGCTTGCTGCTGGCATCGCGCAATCGGAAGCCTCGGCGCGAGCCAACACCACCTACACCGAGACTCACACTCAGGAATGGTTACCGGATAGTGAGGGCCGCTACAGCCGCGAGAACAATGCCTGCCTGAACGGCAGCCTTGACGACATCGACAACCTGACCGGCAACTGCACCATCAGCACCGGCACCGTCAGCACCATCGCCACCCCCGTCAAAACCCGCCGCGGACACGACTGGACCCCGGTCGCCTCGGCCGCCCTGCGCCTGACCGATGACAGCCGCGTCTACCTGCGCTACAGCGAGGCTGTGCGTTATCCCAGCATGTTCGAGAGCACCATAGGCTTTTCTGCCTCGCTCAACCCGTTTTACACCCTCAAACCCGAGCACGCGTTCAACTACGAGATCGGCTACGTACACAACCTCACCGGTCTGCTCAACGCCGAACGCTACGCCGACTTCAAGCTGGCCTACTACCAGCACCGCACCAAAGACGTGATCGAGCGCAGCACCAACTTCATGTTCTACAACATTGATCAGCAAACCCTGCGTGGCATCGAGCTGCAAACCCGCTACGACAACGGCGGCCTGTTTGGCGACTTCAGCCTGGCCTGGAACCTGGAAAACGAAGTCTGCGACAAGAACTCCGCGGTGCTGGCCGACCCACGCTTTGGCTCGGTACCCGACTGCGTGGAGAACGGTTTTATGGGTGGCTATCTGATCTCCCACGCCATTCCGCGTTATTCGGCCAACCTCAATATTGGCGGCCGGCTATTCAACGACAAGCTCGAACTCGGCAGCCGCGTCACCTACTACAGCAAACACGAAAACAGCGACCTGGACGATTACAAGGCCAACGCAGAGACCAACAAGCTCGCCATTTACAACCTGCCACTGTCCTGGGGCAGCGTGACCACCTACGACGCCTACGTCAGCTTTCGGCCCAGAGACGACATCACCCTGGAGCTGGTCGGCAGCAACCTGACCGACGAGTACTACATCGACCCAACCACCCGTTCCGCCGTCGCGGCCCCCGGCCGCGCGCTGAAACTGAGCCTCACGGCGCAGTTCTGATTCACCCCACAACCAGGAGGTGCACCACCCCATAGACCCGTAACCGCAACACCCAAGCAAGCGCAGTACAACTCACACATCAAACATAAGGTGATTCACATGAAAGCGATTTATCTGTCTGTTCTGGCCACCAGCCTGTTGAGTGTCAGCGCCCTGTCGCAGGCTGCCGTTATCGGTGCAGAAAGCGACGATACCTACGTAGAAGTTGATGAGTCCATCGTCGGTGCCGGGCCCCATACCGCGGGCCTCCCGGGGATTGGTATTTACACCACCGGCGTGACCAATACAGTCGACTTTGCCGGCCTGAGCGCCTACAGCAGCCAAAGCAACGGGGTATACACCCTGAGTGCACCGATTGACGTGGACGAGCCTGACCACAGCGGCATGGGCGTCTTCAACTTTGCCAAGGTCAGCAACGCCAATGTCTACTTTGGCGAGTGGTCACAAACCGGTACCACTGGCGACAGCAGCCGCACCGTCTACTACGTCGGCGACGACACCGGCACCAGCGTGCCCACCAGCGGCACCGCCAGCTACAGCGTGACCGGCGTCAACGATTATTCCGGCAGCAACCTGATGAGCGGCAGCTTTGACGTTAACTTCGGCACCAATGAACTGGACGGCTATGTCGAGAACGCCAACTTCGGCATTGAAGTAGACGGCAGCATCAGCGGCGCAGCCATTTCCGGCAGCGCTGTAGCCTATGACGCCGTCGGCGAGCTGGAGACTGGCGGCACCTTGACCGGCCACTTCTTCGGCAGCAACGCCGCCGCCCTGGCCGGTATCGCCACCTTCAGCAACCGCGACTACGACACCGCCTTCGGCGGCACCAAAGACTAATCGCGCTTGCCTGCCACGGCCATGGCAGATGCTGATCCGGGCCGGAGTCACCGCTGCAGAGGTGGCTTCGGCCTTGCCCGTTCCGGCCGCGCAACACGGCCAGCTACGCAAGAGTTTCTATGCTCCGCCACTATTTTCTTGTAATTCCCGCCCTGCTCCTGCTGCTCGCCAGCGCTGCGCTGCAGGCCGCCGATGAAGACACCAACCTGCGGCTCAACCAGCGCATTGAAGGCAACGCCAGCGTTAAGGAGCAACAGCTGCTGGAGGGCGAGTTGGATGAGCAGCCCAGCATTACCCTCAATGGCGAAACCCTCGCCATCGGCAACAACGCCAACGATCTCGGCCGCGCGCTCTACCTGTCGCTCGGCCATCAACAATGGCAGGCCGCCAGCGCTTTTTTGCAGCGCTACCGCGCCCTGCCCGACGCCGACCCCATGCTGCTCGCCTACGCCGACGGCATGCTGGCCCGCGTGCGCGGCGAGTTTACCCAGGCCGAGGCGCACTTTCGCCAATTGCTGACACTGCAGCCCGAGTTTCTGCCCGGCCAGCTGGAACTGGCGAGGGTGCTGTTCGAAGATCAGCAGGACCGCGCAGCCCAGGCCCTGTTTCAGCAGATACGAGCACGGCTTCCAACTGATGATCCGCGCGCAGAGGGCGTGCGCACCAGCGTCGGCCGTTTTCTTGCCGCACTGGATCAGCGCCAACGTTGGCAGGGCTCCATCAACCTCGGCGCGACCTGGAGCGACAACCTCAACCAAAGCTCCGAGAGCGACACCTGCCTGCTCAGTGCCGGCAGCGGCACCTGCATCGTGCGCCGCACCCTGCCCGAAGCGATCAGCGCCAGCGGCCTGGATTACGAGGCCACGCTTAATCGCCGCGTCGCCCTCAGCGGCCATCACGGCGTTTACGCCCGCGCTTTGCTGTACGGCTACAGCTATCAGAACCACAGCGAGTACAACGAGAGCACGCTGATCACCAACCTGGGCTACAGCTACCGCGACGCGCGTAATCACTACAGCCTGGCGCCGAGCTTCGAGGCCAACCGGGTCGGCAACGAGGCCATGTACTCAGCCTGGGGTGCCCGGGCCGAGTGGCTGCACACCCTGAGCCAGCGCAGCGCGTTCAAGCTGGAGGCCAACTACCGCGACCTGCGCTACCGCGAGCAGGTGTATCGCTACAATAACGGCGGCAACAGCGCGCTTTACTTCACCGCCTGGCACCAGCTTTCGCCACGCTGGACGCTGTTTGGCGGGCTGGACCTGAGTGAGCGGCGTACCGCAGAAAGCGCCTACGGCTATCTGCAAAGCGGTGTCAGGCTGGGCGCCTCAATGACCCTGCAGAGCGGCCTGCGTACCAGCCTGTTTAGCAGCTTGCGCCACCGCGAATACAACGACTTCAACGCGCTGCTCGGCAGCCGCCGCCGCGATGACGAGTCCAGCCACACGCTGATTGTCAGTGCACCCCGTTGGGCACTGCTGGGCTTTACCCCCAACCTGACGCTGAAACACACGCGCGTGCGCAGCAACGTCGACTGGCTCTACTCCTATCAACGCACGCAGCTCAGCCTGCGCATGGAGAAGCTGTTTTAGCCTCAGCTGGTTTTTTTTACCTCGAGCATTACGGGATTGGGGGTGCTCATTCGTTAAGTAGATATTGGCGTGCGCTTTTTATCGCGCCCCGCCCCAACCCGATCAGACTCCCCAAGCAAGGACCCGCCATGACCACGGCAGACAGCAGCGCATTGCCCCTGAGCAGCTACCTGAAAGAACAAACCACCTCGACCCACGAGAGCCTGGATCAGCGCATCATGGCGCTGGCGCCGTTCTCCAGTCGTGAACGTTTTGCCTGCTTCCTGCGCATGCAGCTGCGTCTGCATCATGCCACCGCGCCGCTGTACCAGAACCCCGAGCTGCAGGCGCTGCTGCCCGATCTGGCCGAACGCAACCGTCTGGAGGCGATCCAGCTGGACTGCGCCGACTTTGATATCAGCCAGGCGCAGCAGCAGGCCGATGCCGAGGTGGGCAATGGCGTGCACCCGGGCAGCACTGCCGAGGCGCTGGGCTGGCTGTATACCCACGAGGGTTCGACCCTGGGCGCCGCCTTCCTGCTCAAGCATGCCCGCGAGCAACTGGGCCTGTCGGAGACCTTTGGCGCGCGCCATCTGGTCGGCCACACCGATGGCCGCGGGCTGCATTGGCGCCAGTTCAAGGCCGCGCTGGATGCGCTGCCGCTGTCAGCTGAGCAGCGGGCCGAGGCGGTCAAGGGCGCGCGTGATGCCTTTGCCTTTGTCCGCGCCTCGGTAGAAGAACTGCTGGCCGGCCAACAGCCCGCCGCCGCCGTCTAAGCGCCATGCTGCTGCGGCTTTGCTGGCGCCTGCTGGCACTGGCTTTTGTCGGTCTGGGATTGATTGGCGCGGTGCTGCCCGGTATGCCCACCACGGTGTTCATGCTGCTGGCCGTGTGGGCTGCGGGCAAGGGCTGGCCACCGCTGGCCGAGTGGTTGCTCAACCACCCGCGCTTCGGCCCGCCGCTGCGTCAGTGGCAGAGCGAGCGTGCCATTCCGCGCAGGGCCAAATGGCTGGCCGGCGTGAGCATGTTTATCAGCATGCCGCTGATCTGCCTGAGCGCGCCCAGCCCCTGGGTGCAATGGCTGGTGCCCAGCAGCATGTGTCTGGTGCTGCTGTGGCTGTGCAGCCGGCCGGAACCGCGCTACCCGCAGTTGTGACAGCCGCCCCCAGGAAGCGCTCTAGAACGGCCATTACACGCATCCATTCAGCGTTGGCGTGAAACAGAAAAGTCATCATTCTCACCTAAGCTCGGCTCTCCACGCCAGCGCCCCAGGGCGCCGGTCCGACCGCCTCGCACGCGAGGCGACCACCACCAGCCAAGCGAGAATCAACTGCCTTATTCTGAAGGGACGGGCACCCTGTCCGTCCGCATTGCCCTGGCCGCAGCGATTGCCTTCACCCTGAGTGGTTGCAACAGCGACAGCTCGGACAGCGACGACAACGCCAGCATCAGCAAACCTGCCAAACCAGCAGGCACCGGTAGCGAGTTTGCGGTGCCGGTACCTGACAGTCTGTACCCCACACCGGCCACCCTGTATGCCGGCAACAACGCCGACGGCACACTGCGCTGGGTGCTGGACGACAACCCGATTGCTTACCTGCTGCGCGATATCAACCAGGTCTGGAAGGGCACCTCCGACGCCTACCAGCAAGGGGCTTCAGGCGATGGTCCGAGCGACTATCTGGACGATCCCATTGTTGACGCGCCAGTCTGGCAGGCCAACATCCAGTACGTGATCGATGTCACCACCGAGCGGACTGACGACCAGGCCATCCATGCCTTCCTGGATGATGTACGCTCCAAGAACTACAGCGTGATCGACGGCTACGGCCCGCTCACCGAGGCCTATGTGGCCCATTCAGGTGCCTACGTCGATGTGCCGGTACCCACGGTTGATCAGGTGCTGCAGGACGTCAACTTTGGCTCCGGCAACAACGATGGTATTGCCTGGGCTGGCAGCAAGACATCTGAACTCGGTGCCGTCGTGACGCTGGTCGATGCCTTCCGCCAACGTGCACCCGCCTCCACCAACGCGTCCAAGTACATTTTCTCCACTCCGCGCCCCTGGCGCATGACCGACACCGGCGCCATCGATTTTCTCGGTACCGCCAATCACAACTGCTACGACGTGGACGGCAACCTGACGGTCCAGCTGACTGATCAGTACACCACCAGCGTGAAGCTGGTCCCCGGTCTGACCTGCGCGCAGCGCCCGCATAAAAGCAGCGATCACGACAAAGGCCTCTACAGCGAAAACACCGAGAACCGCCGCAAGGACGGGGGCTACCCCAGCGGCCACACCAACGCCGGCTATCTGGCGGCCATGGCATACGCCTACGCGTTACCGCAGCGCTACGCGGAGATGCTGACGCGCGGCTCGCAGCTCGGCGAGAACCGTATCGTTGCCGGCATGCATTCGCCGGTCGATGTCATTGGCGGGCGCATTCACGCCATGATGGTGGCCGCCCATGCACTGGCTCAGCCGGACATCCTGGCCGACGCCACCGCCGCCTATGACAGCGCTCAGGGTTTCTTCGGCCAACTTGCCGCCGAACAGGACCTGAGCCTGTATGAGCTCGCCCACCAGCCGATTACAAACGAGGCCGGGCGCATCAGCGGCAATCTGGTCAACACCGAGGTCTTCAATACCAGCCAGTACGACGATCACGAGGCCAACAAAGCGCTGTATCGCTTCCGCATGACCTATGAGCTGGGGCACGACGAGGCCAGCGCCGGGCAGGACCCGATAGTGCCGGACGGCGCCGAAGCGCTGCTGCTCACACGCCAACCTTACCTGAGCGACGAACAACGCCGCGCCGTGCTCTACACCACGTCCATCGACTCCGGCTATCCGCTGCTGGATGCCACCAACGGCTGGGGACGTATTGACCTGGTGACTGCCGCTGACGGTTACGGCGCCTTTCTCGCCGACGTGGCGGTCGATATGGATGCCAGCCAGGGTGGCTTCCACGCCCGTGACTGGTGGAGAAACGATATCAGCGGCAGCGGACGCCTGAGCAAGTCAGGTAGCGGCGAGCTGGTTTTGAGCGGCGACAACAGCTACACCGGCGGCACCCTGGTAAGCGCCGGCACCTTGCGCGCCGAATCGACCAGTGCCTTCGGCGACGGTGACCTCTATCTTGAGGATGGCCGCGTCGCTGTCGATGTTGAGGGCGCACTAGCGCTTGCTGGCAACCTCACGCTAGACGCCGGCACCCTGGAGCTGCGCATGGCAGACGATGGCACCCAGGTTACCGTTGGCGAGATTGCCTATATCGACGGCGCTACCCTGAAGCTGGACTTCTCCGAGCTGGCACCGGCCAGTGGCAGCCAGTTTGTGCTGCTGTCAGCCAACCGGTTGAGCGGCACCTTCAGCAGCGTCGAGTCTGACGTCGCGGTAGATCTGAGCTACAGCGGTCAACGCGTCACCGCAACGGTGCGTTAACGGCAAATGCCAAAGCCGCGCAGGCCAAAGTGGAAGTGGTTGGCGTGCGCGGCGTTGTAATCCGGCTCGAGGCTGGTGCCAAAAAACGAGCAGGCATCCGCAAAGGCGGCTCGCAGAAAAGCACCTTTCTCGCCCCCGTCATCCCAGTCCCGCAGTACCGAAATGTCCGTGCCGTCCGCCAGCGACAGGGACGCGACATCCAGCGCCGAGGCCGTGGCGTGATCACTGCGCCGGGCATTCTCACGGTGGTAGATGTTGCGACAGGCGAAGCTGCCGTAGTGGGTCAGCCGCGCGACCGGCTGGCCAAAGTGCGTTTGTGCCAATGGCTGCAGACGATGCTGTTCGTACAGCGCCCAGGCGGCGACCAGCGGACAACGGGCGACAAAGCTGCTGCTGAGCTGCAGCGTGGTGCCGCGCAGACGCACAACATTGCTCAATGGACAATTGGCGACCGGCGTGTAGTCGGCCAGTGGCTGATAGGTCAGCGTGCCGGCCGGCGCGGTTTGCAGGACAGTCAGGCAAGCCTCGGGGTCATCGCCCAGGCGCTGCAACTTCCAGCGCGTCAGCGGGGTGACCGGGTCTGCCAGGTGCAGCGGCGCAAAGGGGTTCCACTGGCGCGGCACTGTCCACCACTGCTGTTGGAGACCAAGCAAAAAGCTACCAGCGACAAGCAGTAGTATCAGACAAACAACACAGAACACTTTCATCAAGCGGGTTCGCATCCTCGAGCATGTTTTTGATTGACGCCCTTCACACCCCCAGAACGCGGGGTACGCCCTCGCCTGCATTTGCTGTACATTCGCCAAGCCCGTCAGAACAGACAAGACTGCGCAGCTCTACATCGGTTGTTTCAGCAATACAGACTAGCCAACGGGGCGGGCAATCACACCTAGCATGATGCACTTTTCCAGGAGCAACGGATATGAACACTAAACGCTTCCACACCGGCCTGATTGGCCTTGTTGCAGCCGGCCTGCTGGCCTCCGGCCAGGCCCAGGCCTTTGGGCTGGACGCGATCAAATCGGTCGCCGGCGCGGCGCTGAATACCGCCACCCAGGGTAACGGCAATGCCAGCGACAACAGCGCACTGGAGCAACAACACAGCGACCTGATGCTGCGTTTCAACGCCAGCATGAACAACATGCTGATTGCCCAGGCCAAGACCCTGCAGGCCACTGGCAATGCCGATGCGGCAACCCAAACCATGAACGCGGCCCAGCAGTACGCCGTCGGCGGTGTAACCGACTCCGACGTCATTCTGCGCGATACCCAGCTGACCAGCACCAACCAGCAGCTGATTCAGAATGCCCTGAGCCAGGCCGTAGCCATGAGCGGCGAGAACCGCGCCGCCCTGATCGAGGCAATCCCGTACTACACCGCCGGTATCCAAGAAGGCGCCAAACTGAGCGGCGCCTTCAGCCAGTGGATCAACAACGCGCAGGGCGCCGCCGGCTCGCTGCTGTCCAACCCGATGGCCGCTGCACAGCTGACCAGCAGCCTGGGCGACGCCACCACCATCGCCCGCAACCTGCCGGCGCTGCTGTCGGCCTGGTCTGGTACTTCGCAATCGTTCATGTCCTACGCCAGCGCCAACCAGCTGGATGTCAGCACTCTGCAAACCGCGCTGAACACCAACTGAGCCTGTCCCGAGGCGCAGCCAGCCCTGCGCCTCGGCCAACTGTCATGCGCATGACAGTCTCCGTAGCAAGGCAGAGCATAAGGTGGGCCTCCCAGGGCCACTGCTGCCCGCTCAACAACGGAGAACAACAACCATGAGCTTTGCTTCGCGCGTACCGGCGCCTCGTCGGGTATCGGTGAGGCCCTGTCCCGGGCGCTACTGGCAGACGGTGCCGCCGTCATTCTCTCCGGCCGCCGGGTCGAGGCGCTGCAGCAACTGGCTGCGCTGGCACCTGAACGCACCCTGGTACTGCCCTTCGAAACCACCGACTACGACCGTCTGCCAGCGCTGGTTGAGCAGGCCTGGGCGTGGCAGGGACGCATTGACCTGCTGATCAACAACGCCGGTGTCAGCCAACGCAGCCTGGCGCTGGACACTAGCTTTGACGTCTATCGCAAGTTGATCGACATCGACTATCTGGCCCCTGTCGCATTGACCCAACTGTTACTGCCGCGCCTGGTCGAACAAGGCAGCGGTCAGTTGGCCGTGGTCAGCTCGGTTGCCGGCAAGCTAGGGGCACCGATGCGCACCGGCTACTGCGGCGCCAAGCACGCCGTTGTCGGCTACTTCGAAGCCCTGCGCGCCGAGGTGGAAGAGGCCTACGGGATTGGCGTGAGCGTGATTCTGCCGGGCTCGGTGCGCACCGCCATCGCCAGCAATGCGTTGGAAGGTAGCGGCGCCGCACGCGGTCGCTCCGACGCCAACATCGATAACGGCATTGACCCGAACGATGCAGCTAAAACCATTCTCGACGGTCTGGCACAGCGCCAGCACGACATCGTGGTGGCCGAGGGGCAGGAACTGCTGGCCCTGCAGTTGCGCGCCAGCGACCCGGAGCGCACCTTCGCCTTTACCGCCGCCGAAGGCACCCGACTCGCCAAGCAGCGCGCAGAACGAGGCGCGGGCGCGTCGGTAGATCCCAGTGCTGTGAACCAGTAGGCGTGGCAGGCTCCGCGGGGCACGTCTAAGGTGAATCAAGCAGCGCATCACGGGTGTGATGCGCGCTCTGAGTACAAGGAGCGTTATCTATGAAACAGCTGCTTATCGCCTTGCTCTGCGCAACCGCTTTAGCCGGTTGCTCAAGCGAATACCTCATCAGCACCAACGACGGCCAACTGATCGCCACAGACGGCAGACCAAAGTTGGACCCGGACTCCGACATGTACATCTTTGAGGACACCGAAGGGCGTGAGCAGGCGATCCCCGCTACCAGTGTCAAACAGGTGATAGAGCGCTAGGCCCGCCGCGCCCTGCCAGGCAGGGCGCGTTGTTGTCACTGTTGCCCTTCGATCACGCGTCTCCCCTGCAGCCCCTGGCGGACCCGGCGGCGCCGACGCAGGCGTAACCGCCGCCAGCCGATCACCACGCCACTGACACTGATCAGCAGCCCGCCCAGGCTGAAACCGACCATCCAGATATCCCACAAAGGCCTGCGCTCCAGCAGCGGCAGCCAGTCCCAGCTATGCAGCAGAGCAAACAGCACCCGCGACACCCGCCGCGCCGGCGTGCTCTGCCCCAATAACGCTCCGGTGGCCGGGTCGACCTCTACCCAGCTACCATCATCGAAGCGCGCCCGCAGCATTGGCAGCGGTTTGGGCAGATGCCCCAGCATGCTGTGCTCGGTACGCGGGTAATAGTAGAAGTCGTAATCGGTGAGCCACTCAAACTGCACCTGGCGGTGCGGCGCCATGGCGGCAATGGCTCCGTGCAACAGCTCAACGGGCAGCTGCGCCACCGGCTGGCCGCTGCGCCCATCGAGTACCCGCTGCTCACCGTCGGCGCTGCGCGCGGTAACCCAATAGCGGCCAGCGACCGGGCGCCATTGCAGCTCGACCGGGCGCCAGCCGTCGGCCTGGAACCGGCGCAATAGCGACGCGGTGTCGGTCTGCGGTGCTGCCGGTGCGCCACTGAAAGCCGCTAGATTCAGCGATGGGCGATGACTGAAGATGCCCCAGGGGTTCATCGACATCAGCCCGCTGAAAATCCAGCTCACCAGCAATACCCCGGCCACCAGACCGGTCACATGGTGCCAGCGCGCCCAGCCGCTGTAGGGCGAGTGGCTGCCACTGCGATAGGGCCTGCGCCGCCAACGCAGCACGCCCAGCACCATGCCCAACACGGCCATCAGGGTAGCGATCAGCGACAGCCAGATTACGGTGTCCGTCCAGATCGGCTGCAGCGCATTGCCGCGCAGCGGATACAACCAGTGAATCCAGGTACCGACCCAGTTCCATACCCGCTCGGTGCCAGTAGCATCACGCACGACCGCACCGGTCTGGCTGGAGACATAGATCAGTCGATGCTCTGCGTCGTGCAGGGCGATACGGTAGAGCGGTCGGTGGGCATCCAGCCCGCGCGAGTGCGTCCAGGCGTCCTCGTCGATCAGCGCTTGCAGCTCGGCCGCTGCCCCCGGCGCGAACTGGGCTGCGGCTGCCATCGCCCGCGCCGCATCCACCGGCCCGACAGGCGTTCCTGTTCGCGCGTCGAGCACCTGCGCAGCCTGACCTGGGCGTGGCAGCAGATACACCGGCTCGCCGCCGATGCTGCTCAGGGTCAGCCCTTCGGCCCAGTCGGCGCCAGCCCTCATCGGTACAGCGCAGCAGCCCTCAAGCGGCAGCGCCGGCAGGTGCGCCAGATGCTCACGCGGGGTCAGCTTGGGATAGCCGACATAGAGCATCACCATGCCCGAAAAAAACCACATGGCCATAAACAGGCACAGGCCAATACCCAACCAGCGGTGCCATAAATAAAGATGGCGTTTCATCGATATCTCCTGACCGCCGGCCAGCAAGGCCGGCGGCACGACTGCATCAGAAACGCGTCTGCAGGCTCAGCTCGACGCTACGCGGTGCGCCGAGATACAGCATGCTGCTCCCGGCCTGCCGGGCGTATATCTCGTCAGTCAGGTTGCGCCCACGCAGGGTCAGCTCGGTCTCGGCGCTGAGCTGGTAACGCACATGCGCCCCAAACAGGGTGTAGGACGGCACCCACAGGGTGTTGGCCGAATCGGCATAGACCGAGGACACATAGCGGGTATCCAGGCCCAGCTGCCAGTCGCTAAGCGGCGCCCAGGTCAGCCAGAGGTTGGCGACCCGCTTGGGCACATTGCTCGGCCGGTTGCCCGCGTAGGACACCGCGCTGCCGCCGACGTTGGCATTAAACTCGTCGTACTCGGCATCGACCCAGGCCATGTTGCCCTCGGCGCGCACGCTGTCGGTCACCTGCAGCGCCGCTGCCAGCTCGATGCCACGGGCTGACTGCTTGCCAACCGGCAGGGTCTGACCCGGGTTGTTCGGGTCCGCGGTGGAAAGGTCTTCACGCTCCAGCTGGTACAGCGACAGGGTGGCCGAGCCGCGTCCGTCGAGGAAATCCAGCTTGCTGCCGATTTCCCACTGCTCGCCGGTGGTCAAGTCAAAGTCTTGCACCTGATTGAAACTGGCGGTGGTGAGGATGCCGGACGGCGGATCCGCCGCCGTGCTGTACTGCACGTAGACGTTGGCTGCCGGCGTGAGTTGGTAAACCAGGCCCAGACGGCCGGTGGTCGGCTCGTAGGTCTGGCTGAAGAACGCCGGATTGGTCGCCGACGGCGTCTGATGGTTGGTGACCTCCAGGTCGATCCAGTCGTGACGCAGGGCGCTGATCAGCGCCAGCCGGTCGGTCAGCTCGGTGCGGTTTTCCAGATACAGTGCCCAGGTGTCGACCTCGTTGGTGCGCTGCGGGTCGTGGCCGGGGGTCATGCCGGGAATATCGTAGAACCGGCCCGGATTGAAGTGATCCGGGTCCACCACATCAAACACCGCCGAGATCGAGCGCGGGTAGCGGGTCTGCACGTTGTGGCTGTAGTCCAGCCCCAGCGACCAGTCGCTGCGCCGTGACCAGAGCATGCCTTCATGCAGCAGGTCGACGCGGTTGCCGTTCAGCTCCTGATCGTGGCGCTGCAGCAGCGCAGCCGAGCGGCTGATCTGGCTGTTGTCGGCGGTATAGGTGTAGCGCTCCAGATTGCGGTAATCGCGCTGGGTGTTGTAGTGATAGTAGGTATTGCGCAGGCGGGTCTGGTCGCTGAGCTGATACTCGGTGATCGAGCGCAGCCAGCGCACCCGCTGCTCGTAACGCCCGTCCTCGACGTTGTAGTTCTCGAAGCGGCGGCTGTCATCGATCTTCATCTCGCCACCCAGTGGCTGCAGCGCCGGAGTGCCCCAGTAGGGGCTGTCCACCTGCTCGTTCTGATACTCCAGCGCCAGGGTATGCGACAGCCGTTCGTTGAAATCGGTGCGCAGCGACAGCGCGCCGGTAAAGGCGCTGCGCTCTTCGCGGTCAGCCCAACCGTTGCTGTCGGTCTGGCTGATATCCAGCCGCAGGGTATTGCGTACCGGCCCCTCGGTCAGCAGCTGGTTGACGCCCAGCGCCAGCTCACGGCTGTCAAAGCTGCCATAGCGGATGCGCGCCTCGCGAAACGACTCGCTCGGGTCGGCCAGTTTGGTGATGTAGTTGATCGAGCCGCCAACCCCGCCGGCACCATTAAGAAAGCTGGAAGCGCCGCCAATGGCCTCAACGCGGTCAAAGATCCAGCTGTCGACCGGGCGGGCGGCAATGCTGTCGTACTGCACGGTGATGCCGTTGAACATCTGCGTCACCTGCGCGCCGGTAAAGCCGCGCCAGGACACAAAACCGGCCTGGCCGGGCGGCGATGCAGCGGTGACACCCGGCACCCCGGAGAGAATATCCTGGGTATCCAGCGCATCACGCTGTTCGATTTGCTCGCGGCCCACCACGCTGACCGAGGCGGGCGTTTCCCGCACCGTCAGCCCCAGGCGCGAGCCTGACTCGGCAGGGGTATCCAGTTGCAGCGCATTGTTATGGTCTTGCTGACCGGTAATCAGCAGGGTCGGCAGTTCCGTGGCCTGCTCGGCGGCAGCCAGGGTAAAAGGCGCACACAGCAGTGCGCCAACGTACAGCGGGTAAGTCGATTTCATGCAAGGTCATTCCTGACAGGTACACAGGCTCGCGCGCGCAACCGACCTTGGCGGTCAGGCAGCGCTGCGAATGGAAAACGCGGTACAGGTCAGAACGCCGGCGAGGCGCGGGGGTTGGCAGACGGCCAGAGATAACGGGGATGGGGAGGATAGCTGCGCGCCGGTGGGCGCAGGCGTTGCGGGCGGCGCAGCAGGCCGAGCCAGGCCAGCGCAAACAACAGCCCCATGCCCAGCACCACGGCGCACACCGGACACTTGACCGCCAGCATGCCGGCGCCGGAGGCGTCGTCGTCGCCGAGGCTGATCATGCCGCTGCTCATGGAGCAGAACACGATGCCTGCGCCACTCAGATCCAGCCCCAACAGCTGCCCGTGCGCCAGACCACAGGTCGGCACATTGAGCAACAGGCTGGCATAGAGCAGCCAGGCAGTGAAGGAGCGGCGGGTAGGACTCAGCGTCATGGCACGCAGTTTAGCAGCACTGAAACCTGGCGCGGTTACGCGACCAAAGGTCGCAGCGTCCTGCTGGCCGCGGGCACCGGGTCAGAAACGATTGAAGATATCGGCAAAGGGGGCGACCGGAATACCGGCAATGGTTTGCACGGCCAGCTCGGATTGGGCCGATGCCAGCAGACTGGCGGCACAGAGAACAACGGCAAGGGCGCCGGGCAACAGCCACACGGAGTAGCGGCGGGTCATGATGTGCTCCTTGCATACCATCGGTGTGGCACGCAGATGTTGTTTTTATTAGCGAAGCACTGCCCCGTTCCAGATGCTCATGGACGCGTGGCAGCATTCAGTCACAACAGTCTGTTGCATAAAACGCCCTTCGTCCAGTGAAAATTGTGTGTCGCTTTCGCGTCACCCCTGGGCGGTGCGCAGCATCCGCAAACCGTTTGCCACCACCAGCAGGCTGACGCCCAAGTCCGCAAACACCGCCATCCACAGTGTCGCGGTGCCGGCCACCGTCAGCGCCAGAAACACCGCCTTGCAGCCCAGCGCCAGCCAGATGTTCTGATGAAGCACACGCACGGTCTGCCGCGACAGCCGTATGAACGCCGGCAGCTTGCGAAGATCATCATCCATCAACGCCACATCGGCGGTCTCGATCGCCGTATCGGTCCCGGCTGCTGCCATGGCAAAGCCCATGTCGGCCGCCGCCAGAGCCGGCGTATCGTTGATACCGTCGCCGACCATGGCCACACAGCGGCCGCGCTCACGTTCGGCGCGCACCGCCGCCAGCTTGTCCTCGGGCAGCAGGTTGCCCCGCGCCTGTTCAATACCCACCTGGGTCGCCATGGCCTGCACCGTTGGCGCATTGTCGCCACTGAGCATCAGGGTTTCGACGCCCAGCGCATGCAGCTCGCGCACCGCATCGCGGCTACCGGCCTTGAGCGTATCGGCCACGGCAAACAGCGCCAGCACCTGCTCGTCGGTACACAGCAGCACCACCGACTTGCCTTCACGCTGCAACAGCTGCACCCGCCAGCCCAGCGCATCGTCACGCAGGGCCAGTTGCTTCAGCAAACGGCTGTTGCCCAGGTAATAGTGCTGGCCGCCAATCACCCCGCTGACGCCCTGACCGGGCTGCGCGGCAAAGTCCGTCACCTCCTGCCGGGGCAGCTCACAGGCGTTGGCCAGCGCGCGCGAGACCGGGTGGTCAGAACGCGCCGCCAGACTGGTAGCCAGCTGCTGGACCTGCTCGGGCGAGTCCCCGGCCAGCAGCTCAAAGTCGGTCTGCTGCGGACGCCCTTCAGTTAGGGTGCCGGTCTTGTCGAGGGCGACCAGATCCAGCTTGCCGCCCAGCTCCAGATAAGCCCCGCCCTTGATCAGCATGCCGCGCCGGGCACCGGCCGCCAGCGCACTGACGATGGTCACCGGGGTCGAGATAACCAACGCGCAGGGGCAGGCCACCACCAGCAGCACCAGCGCGCGGTAGACCCAGTCCAGCCACTGGCCATCGAGCAGCAGCGGCGGCAGCACTGCCACCAGCAGGGCAAGCAGACAGACGGCCGGGGTGTAGCGCGCCGCAAAGCGATCGACCAGTCGCTGGGTCGGCGCGCGCTGCGCCTGGGCCTGCTCCACCGCCTGGATAATGCGTGCCAGGGTGGTGCCGCCGGCCAGCGCCGTGGTGCGGTAAACCAGACTGCCGTACTGGTTGATAGTACCGGCGTAGAGCGTCGCGCCCGGCTGCTTGTCGACCGGCATGCTCTCCCCGGTGATCGGCGCCTGGTCAACGCTGGAGCGCCCCTCCAGCACCTCGCCATCCAGCGCGATGCGCTCGCCGGGGCCCACCCGCACCTCGGCGCCAAGCAGCACCTCGCCGACCGGCTGCAATACCCAGCTGCCGTCAGCCTGGCGCACGCTAGCCTGCTCCGGCGCCAGCGTCAGCAGGCCCCCGATGGCATCGCGGGCGCGCGCCAAAGAACGCGCCTCAATCAGTTCGGCCAGACTGAACAACACCATCACCATGGCCGCCTCGGGCCACTGACCAATCAGCACCGCCCCCGTCACCGCGATGCTCATCAGAGCGTTGATATTCAAGGTCCGCTGGCGCACCGCCACCCAGCCCTTGCGGTAGGTGTCCAACCCACCCAGCGCAATGGCTACCAACGCCAGCAAGGCGCTGATCCAGCCGGGCTGGTCCAGCCAGTGGCTGACCTCCGCGCCCAGTGCCAGCACGCCGGCTACGGCCAGCGGCCACCAGGGCCGCATGGGCGCGGCAGGCGCCGGCTCATCACCGAGCAGCTGCGGGGTAAAGCCCAGGCTGTCGATGGCCGCCAGCACAGCGTCCAAGCCTTGCGGCGAATGGCGTACAGTCATGACCCGCTGCAGCAGGTTGAAGTGCAGCTCCAGCACCTCCGGGCGCCGCTCCAGTCGAGCGCGCAGCAGGCGCTCCTCGGTCGGACAGTCCATCTGCAGGATACGAATACGACTGAGCATACTGCCCTCATGGGGCTGCAGGTCGGCGGTTGGCGCTGCGCTGGCAGCGGCGCAGCAGCTGTGTTCGGCGTGGCAGGATCGATCGGCAGGCATGGCTGTTCTCTCAAGGGAAACACTGATTAATTCCACATGCCCTCTGGCGTTCAGGCTGGGCCGCATCCGGCTGGGCTGCAATCAAGGCGTGATTTCGAAGGCATGTCGGGACCTGTCGAGAAATCACAACGCAGAGTGCGGCCCGGCCTGAGCGCCCCGCAGGGCGAGCCCTCAAGCAAGCATCTGACTGCGTTGCGCTGCTTGCCAATGGAACCACTATTGGCTACACATCGCGCCTTGCATCTACACGCTTGAGCACTCGCAGAGTGCGTGTGGAATTGATCAGTGCTTCCCTAAGGTCTGTTGCCAAGTAAAAACCCTGTAGCCACTATAGAGTCAAGCAACGGGAGAACACAGATGAAAATCGGAGAGCTGGCAGCACGCACCGACTGTGCAGTGGAGACGATTCGTTACTACGAACGCGAGGGCCTGTTGCCGGCGCCCAGACGCAGCGCCGGCAACTATCGCCAGTACAGTGAAGCCCACCTGGACCGCCTGGTGTTTATCCGCAACTGTCGGCTACTGGACATGACCCTGGAGGAAATCCGCCAGTTGCTCAGCCTGCGCGAGCAACCCGAGGCAACCTGCGGCAGCGTGAACGGGTTGATCGATGAACATATCGAGCACGTTGGCCAGCGCATCGCCGCCCTGACCCACCTGCAACAGCAGCTGGTCGAACTACGCCGCCAGTGCCAGGCGCCGCACCCGATGGACGCCTGCGGCATCATCCAGCAACTGGGCACCAGCGGCAGCGTGCAGCCACCGGTGGAGGACTCGCATGTCGGTCACAGCCATTGACCGTCGCACGAGGCTCCGGCAGCCGTGCTTCAGGCCTGCCGAGCCTGATTATCCAGCTCAGTCAGCAACTGCGGATCGAGCTTCAGCTGGCTGGACAGCTCCTGCAGATAGGCCTTCTCCATAAAGCTCTGCTCATCCACCACCAGCAGGCTGGCCAGATACATCTCCGCCGCCATCTCCGGCGTTTGCGCCGCGCTGGCGACCTCGGCCGGGTCCAGCGGTTTGCGTAGCTCGGCATCAAACCACTGCAGGGTCTGCGGATCGTTGGTCAGCTTCGCCACCTCGGCATCGATCAGCTCCCGCTCGCGGTCATCGATATGCCCGTCGGCCTTGGCTGCGCCGATCAACGCGCGCAGGATGGCGTGACTGTGCTGTTGCTGTTGCGGTGCGGGCAGGCGGTCTACCGTCTGAGGCTCTCCCTGCGGCGCGCTGGCGCTGTTCTTCTGCCATTGCTGCCAGGCCTTGAAGGCGACCACTCCAAGCGCGGCCATACCGCTGTACTTCACCGCCTTGCCGCCCATCTTGCGCGCCTTCTTGTTGCCCAGCAGCAGACCCACGGCACCGGCCGCCAGCGCACCGCCACCCGCGCCGGACAACAGACTGCCCAGCTGGCTCCCTCCGCCAGTGCTTTGGCTCTTATTGGTGCTGCTGCCACCAGACAGTGCACCACTGGCGGACTTCAACAACTGATCGAGCAACCCTTGGGTGTTCATTCAAGACTCCTTATGCAGACAGAACGCAGACACCTCGACGTCTGCGCGTTGTCTGCTTGGACCACGATTTGCAGGCGATCACTCCACGGCAAGCTGTTGCGATATTTTTCAGCGACTCGCCAACGGCGTCCCAGAGCGCTTAACTGAGTATACGCCGCGGCACAAAGGCACATGCCCAGCCCCGCAACCCCCACGGATCGGAGTGACAACATGCACAACAACAACACAGGCAAGACCCTGCTGGTGCTCGGCGGCAGCGGGCTGGTAGGCATGGAAATTCTGCGCCAGGCGCTGGCTGATCCGCAGGTCAGCCGGGTGGTCGCCCCCACGCGGCGCCCACTGCCCACAGCGGTGAATCACTACGCCCACCTGGACAACCCGCAAGTCGACTTCGACAACCTGCCCGAGGACGCCGACTGGTGGCGTTGCGATGCAGCGCTCTGCGCCCTGGGCACCACCCGCAAACACGCCGGCTCGCGCGAGGCCTTCCGCGCAGTGGACCGGGGCTATGTCAGCACCTGCGCCCGGCTGGCCCGGCACGCCGGCACCCGCACCTTCGTACTCAACTCCTCGCTGGGCGCCAGCCCACGCTCGGGCTCGTTCTATCTGCGCGTCAAAGGTGAGGTAGAGCAGGATCTGGCCGCCATGGACTTTCGCTCGCTCAGCCTGCTGCGCCCGTCGCTGCTCGATGGCGCCCGCCCCGAAGACCGGCCGGGTGAGCTGGTCGGGCTGCTGGTATCGCGCACCTTCAAGCCGCTGATTCCCAAGCGCCTGCGCGCGGTCAAAGCCACCGATGTCGCCGCCGCCATGCTGCAGGCCGCGCTTATCGCTCCGGTCGGACAGCATGTGATAGAGTCCGACGCCATCGCGCGTCGTCGCTAAGGGGCTGATGCCACTGCGCTCGCCCGGCTGCCGGGCGGGCAGACCAACCCGCTTGCCGTTCTGCCGATCGCATCAATAATGGCCTTTTGATTTCACTGTATACTGTGTCTACTCGCGCCATCGTCTTGGCCGCGGGAACGGGCAGGCGTTCCAAACCGTCTAGAATGCACACAGGTCCAGCGGAAAACAGAACAATCATGATCGTCTACAGCAACATGCGCTTTCTGGTAGTGGATGACTTCAGCGACTTCCGCTCATCGGTCAAGGGCATGCTCGGGCAAATGGCCGCCCAGCACATCGATATTGCCGCCAACGGCGAGGAAGCTCTCAGCCTCTGCCGCAAAACCCGATATGACGTCATCCTGCACGACTACAACCTCGGTCAGGGCAAGAACGGGCAGCAGGTGCTCGAAGAGCTGCACCACGAAAAGCTGATCAGCCCCCACTGCATCTTCATCATGGTCACTGCCGAGAGCAGCCAGGCCATGGTCATGGCCGCACTGGAGTTCGAGCCCGACGCCTATCTGACCAAACCCTTCAACCGCGCCAGCCTGCAGCAGCGGCTGGACAAGCTGGTCGAGCGCAAACGCCTGCTGGCACCGATTCTCGACGCGCTGGCGCGCGACGATCACCGCGCCGTCGCCAGCGCTTGCGATGCCCTGCTGCAACGCGATCCTCGCCTGGCACCGCTGTGCCAGCGCTACAAGGCCAACGCGCTGGCGGCCCTCCAGCAGCACGAGGCGCTGGAGCAGTTACTGCAGGGCATCCTTGCCCAGCGGCCTCTGCCCTGGGCATTGATGAAACTCGCCGACCACCTGCTGCAACGCGGCCAGCTGGATCAGGCCGAAGCACTCTACGAGCAGGGCATCGAGCAGTTCCCAATGCTGCCGGCGGCCTTTGACGGGCTGGCTCGGGTCAAGCTGGCCCGCGGCGAAACCCTCAAGGCGCAGGTATTTTTGGAACAGGCGGTAAAAATCTCGCCCAACAACCCGCAACGCCAGGCCGAGCTCGGGCGCGTGGCGCGCAGCAACGAAGACCCGGAGCGCGCCGTGCGCGCCTACCGTCAGGCCGTGACCCTGGGCCGCCACTCCGCCTTTCGCAACCCCGAACACCATCTCAGCCTGGCCGACAGCCTCAAGGTACAAAGTGGCGATACCGCGCCCAACCCCCGCGTTCAGCTGGAGATTCGCCAGACCCTGGAAGACCTGACGCGAGGCTGGAAGGACGATCAAGGCCTGGGCGCCCGTGCCGACCTGCTGCAGGCCGACGTCCTGCGCCGCAGCGGCAAGAGCGCCGAAGCAGACCAGATGCTGCGCAGCGCCACCGACAAGCTGGCCAACCTGGAGACCTTCTTCAGTGCAGACACCGCCCTCGCCGTTGCCGAACAACTGCGCGAGCTGGGCTGTGCTGAGCAGTCTGACCAGTTGCTCGGCACCTGCGCCGAAATGTACGGCGATGACCCGGCGGTGATGGCCGGCATTGCGGCGCAAACCAGCAACCCCGGTATCCTGCATGGTGGCGAGGAAGCCGCAGCGCGCAACCGCGAAGGCATGCGCTGCTACCAACAGCAACAGTATCCGGCCGCGCTGGAGGCATTCCGCGAAGCGCTGTCACTGCAGCCACGCAACATCAGTTACGCGCTCAACACCGCCCAATCGCTGCTACGCCTGCTGCTCGCCACACCCGATGAGGCGCTGCTGACCGAGTGTCGGGCCTGCCTCGCGCAGGTCCGCAGCCTGCCCGCCAGCGACCCGCGCCACGAGCGCTACCGCAAATTGCTGGAACGGGTCGATTCGCTGTGAGCGAGCACCGGGACGACGAGCAGCTGGACTTTTCTACCGTCATCGCCTCCACCGTGCATGACATGAAAAACTCCCTTGGCCTGCTGATGCAGTCCTACGGGCAGCTGCTTGAGCGTCTGCCACCGTCCGCCGGCAATGCCGATGAACGCGGCGTCATCGAATACGAATCCATGCGCCTGAACGGCATGCTGGTACAGATGCTCGGGCTGTACAAGCTGGAGGTCAACCAGCTGCCGCTGCGCCCCAGCTATCTGGAGCTGGACGACTTCCTGCAGGCGCAGCTGGCGCGCCACGACGACATCCTGCGCGCTCGCGCTATTCAGGGCAGCTTCGAGGTCGCCGAGGACGGGCTGATGGGCTTTTTCGATGGTGAGCTGGTCGGCTCCGTGGTCGGCAACGTCATCAACAACGCCATCCGTTACACCCGCTCAGCCATCCATCTGGCTGCGCGCATGGATCACGATCAGTTACTGATCAGCATCAGCGACGACGGCGACGGCTATCCACAAGCCATGCTCGACGGACAGTCGGACTACGCCCTGGGCATCAATATGAGCACCGGCAGTACCGGCCTGGGGCTGTATTTTGGTCAGCGCATCGCGCACCTGCATCGCCGCAACGGCGTTACCGGACGCATTGCCCTGAGCAATCAGGGCGCGCTCGGTGGTGGCGAATTCCGTATCTGGCTGCCCTGAGCAGCGACACTCAGCCCGGTTTTCCGTCAACTCGCGGGCTAAGAAGCATCGGTCCGTAACAGCCGACAAACAGCAAAAACGCAAGCGCCCAGAGTGCTGCGGCCAGCCAATAACCTACCTGTGGTGACCAGATGCTCAACCAGACACGGGCCGGTACCGCCAGGTTCAGCGCAGCAAACGCCACACTGATCAGCGCCGGAGGCTGCAGGGCACGGCCGGTGTGACCCAGGGTCACCCGGGCGATCATCGCCAAAATCATGCCCGCCACACCTCCAATGACCAGAAGGTGCACCGCCTGGCTAAACCCCACCCCCCAGCCAGCATGCCAGCCCGCCATCATCAGACAAGCCAGCGCCATCCACAGATACGACAGCTGCAATGACCACAGCAGCGGCACCCGCCAGATGGCCGGTTTATACCAGCGCGCCAGGCGCAGCAAATGACCAGCAGCCAGGGCGGCAAACAGCAGCGCCTGAAACGGATGCGGCCTCAGGCCCGCGCCAGAGAGCACCAGCAGCGCTGCTGCAATGCTGCCCACCAGCAGGGCGTTGTCCAGCCAGGCCAGCGGCTCTGGCGCAGAGGTCAGCCCCAAGCCATTGCGAGTGAAGAACGGAATCACTCGCCCACCAATCAGCGTCATCAGGCTGGCGATCAGCCAGATAGCACCCAGCACGCCCTGCCGCTGCAGGCTGTGATCGCCTTGCAACAACCCCGCTAACGCCACCAGATTGCACAGGCTGAGCAGCAGCAAGACCAGCACGGTCGGGTAATTACGCCGCTGTTTGACCTTGAACAATCGGCGTCCAAGAGCCAGCGCCGCAGCGGGCAGAAACGCCAAGTCCAGCGGCAGCAGCAGCCAGCCCGGAAGCCCCAGTAACCAGCCTATCCGGGCCGCCAGCCAAAGCGCTGCCAGCCCCGCCAGCGGCCAGCCGGACAGGCCGGCAATACCGGTCCAGTTCTGCACCGCCGTCAACAGAAACCCCACGACCACCGCCGCGGCAAAACCAAACACCATTTCATGCCGGTGCCAGGCCAGCCAGCCACCGGCCGGTTGCCATTCCAGAGCACCAAACCAGGCTGCCACCCACAGCGGAATTGCCAACACGGCAAACACGCCAGCGGCGAGAAAGAACGGTCGAAAGCCCAGGCGAAAGAGCGCCACCGAGTGGGACATGTATAACTCCTTGTCAGACGGGATTAGCCGGCCGGTTGGCACCAGCAAACAAAATAGTGTTCTCGAGGTGGATATGCTGGTTCAGATCCAGCATCAACTGCTCCAGACCACGATACAGCGCCGTCCAGGTATTGCATGCGTTTGGCGGCAGCTGCAGGTCCTGCGTCAGACGTGCGATCTCGTCCAGCGCTTCACCGTGCTGCTCATGCTCAAAGCGCATGACCGCAATCGGCCCACCCGCCATTGCAGTTTGCCCCCGCCGCAACAGCGGAAACAGGATTTGTTCCTCCTTGAGCATATGACTTTCCAGCTCCTGCAGCAGCTCGCCCAACAGATCCGCCAAGCCGAGCGGGCAATGTTCATGTGTGCCATGCACCTGCTCGACCCGCCGCGCCAGCCGCATCAGCTCCGGCAACTGCTCCCGGTGGCGGGCGTGGTAACGCTGCAAGATATGTTCAATCAACTCTGAGGCCGTCACCTGTCGCCAGTCTCGCCGGCCCGGACGGCCGTCACCGTCCAGACGCTCCAGGGCTGCAGCCAGAGTCGCTGGATCGAGCCCCTTGAGCTCACAGGCCGCCAAAAGGCTGCGCTGGCCATGACAGCAAAAGTCCAGACGCGCCTGATGAAACAGTGCGGTGGCACCGGGAATGTCTTGTGCCAGATCCCCCATACTGCGCTGAAGGTAATCGTCGTGCATTGCTGACTCCTGCATTGATGTGCTGTTCACTCCTCCAAAGCAACCGTCATGCCATCACACAAATTATTGATATATAGATAAAATTATTTTTTATGGTCAAAGAAACCCAACGCGAGTACGGTTATTAACACCACCCCAGGGTTACATTGACCATGATTGTACAAATGCTACTGCCGGACCTGATCGCCGACCTCCCAGCGGCCGTGCGTCTGCAGCGCCTGGTGCACGTCCTGCGCGAGGCCTTCGCCTGTGGCGCTGTCGTGCTGCTGCAGCGAGAGGGCGAATGCCTGCGCCCAATCGCCGCCACCGGCCTGGTTCAGGAAGCCTTGGGTCGACGTTTCGAGATTGCTCGCCACCCACGCCTGGCGGCCCTGCTGTCTCGCCGCGAACCGACCTGGTTCGAGCCGGACAGCCCGCTGCCCGACCCCTATGACGGCTTGCTCGACAGCGCACCTGATGATCCACTTCCGGTTCACGACTGCATGGGCGTCAGCCTCTACATGGAGGGCGAACTGTGGGGCGCATTGACGTTCGACGCCTTGCAGGCAGGCACCTTTGACGAGCGAGCACGCCAGCGCCTGCAACAGTTGCTGCCCTTGATTGAAACCACCCTGCGCATCACCCGACTGGAACAGGACAATCGCGCCCTGCGTCTGCATCGCGGCCAGGAAGTGCAAGCACAGCCCAGCCAGCAGAGTCACAACATCATTGGCGCCAGCCCAGCGATCAGCCGTTTGCTGGATGAGCTCCGAGTGGTTGCAGATTCCGATCTGCCGGTGCTGCTCAGCGGCGAAACTGGCGTGGGCAAGGAGCTGTTCGCCCACTGGCTGCACCGCCATTCCGCTCGCGCCAGCCAACCGCTGGTGCAGGTAAACTGCGCAGCACTGCCGGAAACCCTGGCCGAGAGCGAGCTTTTTGGTCATGTACGCGGCGCCTTCTCCGGCGCCACCGGCGACCGCGGTGGCCGATTCGACGCTGCCGACGGCGGAACCCTGTTCCTCGACGAGATCGGCGAGCTACCGCTGGCATTGCAGGCCAAGCTGCTGCGCGCGCTGCAAAATGGCGAGATCCAGCGTCTGGGGGCCGATCAGCCTCTGCGCGTCGATGTGCGGATCATCGCCGCCAGCAATCGCAACCTGGCCGACTCGGTCGCCAAGGGCGATTTTCGCGCCGACCTGTACCATCGCCTGTCAGTCTACCCCGTCCCCATCCCCCCTCTTCGTGAACGTGGCAACGACGTGCTGCTGCTGGCCGGCCACTTTCTTGAACAGAATCGCACCCGGCTGGGGCTGCGCGGCTTACACCTGACCGCCGATGCCGAGCAGGCGTTGCTGGGCTACCACTGGCCCGGCAATGTGCGGGAACTTGAGCATGTCATCAGTCGCGCGGCCATCAAGGCACTGGGCCGCGAGGGCTCTCGCCAGGCACTGATTGGCCTGAACGCAACGCTGCTGGACATTCCCAGTATGGCGGCACCGATCGGTGCCGACCCGGCGGAGGCTGAGCCGCAGCAACAGGTGCAGCCCTTGCGCCAGGCGGTCGAGGCCTTGCAACGCCAGCAGATTCGTCTGGCTCTGGAACAGAGCGACCAGAATTGGAGCGCAGCCGCCCGCGCATTGGGGCTGGACGCCAGCAACCTGCACAAGCTGGCTGCCCGACTGGGCATCAAGGCTGGCGACAGCCGCTGAACCACTATGCACTCACACTTACCGGCCACTGGAACGCAGCCATGCAACTGACTCCCGAGCAACGACAACAGGTCCTGCGTCATCCCTTGTTGGGCCACTTCAGCGAGGAAAACCAGAAACTGCTGCTCAACGAGGCGCACCTGCGCGAGCATCCTGCACAAAGTCTGATCCTGCGTCAGGGCGATGAAGCCAAACGCTTCTTCCTGGTCATGCGCGGCAAGGTCAAGCTGTTCCGCATTTCGGCCGACGGCAAGGAAAAGGTGGTCGAGATCATCAACGCCGGCCAGACCTTTGCCGAAGCAGTGATGTTCATGCGCCATTCGGTCTATCCAGTCTGCGTGGAAAGCCTGGAAAACGTGCAGCTGCTAAGCCTGCCCAACCGTCTGATGCTGCAGCTGCTGGAGACCAACCCTCAGACTTGCCTGCACTTGCTGGGCCATCTGAGCATTCGCTTGCACCAGCGGCTCGACGAACTGGAAAACCTCACCCTGCAAAACGCCACCCAACGGCTGGCGCTGTACCTGGTCGGCCAGGTGCGCGATCAGCAAGGCGACAGCGCCGAACTGGACCTGGCTCTGCCCAAGGGCCTGATAGCTGCACGCCTGTCGATCAAGCCGGAAACCCTGTCCCGCGCGATCGGCACGCTGCGCGAGCAGGGGCTGATCCAGACGCGCGCCCGGCACATTCGTATTCCCAGCCTGAGCCGCCTGCTGGAGGCCTTTGCCCAGGAGCAGGCCAGCCCCCTGCGCGGCAACCTGATTGCCAGCAGCAGCGACTGATGGTTTGGCTATGGCGGGTTCTGGCTGCTACCTGCATCGGTCTGGGGGCCGTGGGCATCATCTTGCCCGGGTTGCCAACCACCCCGTTTCTGCTGGTCGCCGCCTGGGCTGGGGCCCGCGGCTGGCCAGCGCTGGAAGCGCGACTGTTGCAACACCCGCACTACGGGCCGTTGATACTCGACTGGCGCCAGCGCCGCGCAGTACCACGACGCGCCAAGTGGGCCGCCAGCGCATTGATGCTGCTCAGCGCAACGATGATCTGGCTGCTGCCGGCACCCCACTGGCTGCGTATCGGCCTGCCGCTGTTTCTGCTCGGCGTGGCAGCTTGGTTATGGACACGGGCTGAGCCGTCGCGCAAAGTTGACTAAAATCAAATAATAACGATTCTCAATATCGAACAATAAGTTACTTGTTCATGAGGATCGTACCAATGCCCAGAATTACGCCCCTGTTTCATCTCAGCCTGCTCGCCCTGGCAGTCAGTCCGGTGTTCGCCGGTGACGCCCTGGAACTGCCCGAAGTGACCGTCACCGCCAAGGGTTATCAGGCTAGCAAGCTGGAAACGGCAGGCGCCTCCGTGGTACTGGAACCGACTCAGCGCCTTCCCGGCGACAACGTCGGCGCGTTGATGCGCGGCCAGCCCGGCCTGGCGGTGCAAAGCGACGGCGCCTGGGGCCAGAACCCGGTGCTGCGCGGCCAGCGCCTGGAAAGCATCGTGTTGCAAGTGGACGGCAACCGCCTCAACTCTGCTCAGCCGCAGGGCGCTATCGCTTCATTGGCTGACCTCGGCCTGCTGGAGCGGGTGGAAGTCATCAAGGGGCCCAGCTCCGTACTGCACGGCAGTGGTGCTCTGGGTGGCGTGGTCAACATGCTGACCCCGGAGCCCACCTTCGATCACGCTGGCGAGCTCAACGGCCGGGTTGGCCTGGGCCTGTCCAGCGTTGACGAGGGCCTACAGGGCGCAGCCCTGCTCGAAACCGGCAACCAGCGCCATGGGCTGGTGCTGGGCGGTGCCGCCAAGCGCGTACACGACTACGAGGGCGCCGACGGCGAGGTGGACAATACCGGCTACGAGAGCCGCTCCATGCTGTTCAAGTATGCCTACTCGCTGGGCGAGTACGGCCACCTGCACCTCAATCTGCAACAGCACAAAGATGAGGATGTCTGGTTCCCCGGCTCGACAAAACCCGCACCTGCAGCGGTACTGGGCAATCTGACCATCCACTCGCCAAACACCGAGCGCACCCTGTACGCCGCCGGTTACGAAGGCGAGGTTGGCTCCGGCACCCTCAGCGTCGACCTCTACCAGCAGGAGGTGTATCGCGAGATTCGCGCCTACAGCAGCGGCCTGGATCGCAACCAGGTGTGGAACGACGTCACCTTCACCACCCGGGGCGTGCGCAGCACCTACCGTCTGCCCCTGGGTGAAGCGCACCTGCTCAGCGTTGGCGTGGACCAGTGGCGCATGACCGGTGACCCGGCCCGCTACCAGTTCGCCGGCCCGTCGCAGAACATTCAGCGCAACGACCCTTTCAGTGATGGCCAGATCGACTCGGCAGGCGTGTTTATCCAGGATGACATGCAGTTTGGCCGCCTCAACGTCCAGGCCGGCGCCCGCTGGGATCGGGTCAAGGGTGACGCCGACAGCAAGGGTAGCGGTGCATCACGTACCACCAAAGGGCTGAGCAACAGCGACTCCAACCTGTCCTGGTCCCTCGGTGCGATCTACAACCTGCAGCCGCTGCTCAACCCCTACCTCAGCTTTGGCCGCGCCTATCGCGCACCAGACATGCGCGAGCGCTTTGAAGACGCCACCCGTGGCGACGGCTATTTCCACCAGGGCAACCCGCAACTCAAACCCGAACAGGCAACCAGTCTGGAACTGGGTCTCAAGGGCAATGACGGCCGCAGCAGCTACCAACTCGCCGCGTACTATAGCCGCATCGATGACTACATCGCCGGCCGGGTAACCGGACAAACGAACGCTCAGGGTCTACCGATCAAGCGTACCGAGAACCTTGACAAGGTTATCATCCAGGGCACCGAAGGCCAGTTTGCCCATCCCGTTGGCGTCGTCACCCTGGACGGTAGCTTCACCTGGCTTGAGGGCGACAATCGCCAGGACGACGAGCCGCTGTATCGCATGCCGCCGCCAGAACTGACACTGGGTATCGGCCAGCCACGGGCGCTCGGTTTCAGCTGGCATTCGCAAGTACGTGCAGTCAAGAATCAGGACCGTGTAGCAACCCGCTTCTCCAATGGCACCGAGAACGACACTGCTGGCTTTGTTACCGTAGATGCGTCACTGGGGTGGGGCTTCAGCGCAATCGCTGGCATGCAGAACCTGGATCTCGGCCTGACGCTGCGTAACTTGCTCGACAAGGGTTATCACGAGCACCTGACCGAAGGCATCAGCGGTTGGGAGATCCAGTCCCCCGGACGCAATGTTGCGCTGACCCTGCGCGGCGAATTTTGACCTGCGTCGCCGCGCTGACCCGGCAGCGCGGCATCCCCTTCACAACAGCGCCAGGGCCGACAGTACCAGCAACAGCCAGCCAGACACCGTCGCTCGCAACCAGAGCGGGCCGGTAGCCAGCCCCATAAAACGATCAATCAGCCAGTGGCCCTTGAGCAAGGTCAGCAGCACGACCGCAGCCATCAGCCAGTCTGGCTGACGCTGCGACAGCGCCACGCCCAACAGCGTCAATGCCAGCAGCGCCAGCCAGAAGAATCGCAGGGACAGTCGCATGGGCCAACCTCAGGGCAACAGATAAAGCAGTGGGAACAACGCCAGCCAGACCAGATCAACCATGTGCCAGTAGCTGCCGGCCGAGTCGCCAGCCATTTTCTGGCGCGCCGCATCCGGGTAATAACCAGCACGGGTACGCACAGCCACCACCGCCAGAATGACCATGCCGAGCATCGCATGCATGGCATGAAAGAAGGTGGTGAAGAAATAGAAAAAGTAGAACGTGTTGGTGCGCAGGTTGTACCCCTCGCCAATCAGCACGGCGTACTCGCCAAACTTGATCAGCAGGTAACCCAGCCCGCAGAGCAGCCCGAGCGCAAAACCGCGCACCAGCGCGCGCCGTGTGCCGCACTCCAGACCGCGCGCCACCAGATAGCTGGCCGTCAGCAGCAGCAGGGTATTGCTCACCCCGGCCAGCGGATGCAAGGTTGCCACGCCAGCGCTGAATTCCATCGACCAGCGACTGCGCGCATAGGCGAGGGCAATCAGCAGCAGAGCAAAGACCAGCAGCTCCGCGAGAATGAAACACCACATCGCCAGATCGCCGGGTAACGCCGCGGACTCTGTGTCCGGCAAGTCAGTCAGCCCCTCGGCGGCACTCACCTCCCGGCGCCTCCCGTCAATAGCAGATACAGCCGCGGCAGCAGTTCGGGCAGCTCGGCGGCGCGCCGAATGACCCGATAATGACCCTGCCCAAACAGGTACGGCAGATAGTCGGAGGCCTGCTGGTCGATGGTGACGCAGAAGGGCTGTACGCCCGCCTGACGCGCCTCCCGCAAGGCATGGCGGGTATCCTCCATGCCATAGCGTCCTTCGTAGATGTCCAGATCATTCGGTTTGCCGTCGGTCAGCAGCAGCAGCAGCCGCTGCTCAGCCGGGCGCTCCCGCAAAATATCGGTAGCCTGCCGGATGGCCGCCCCCATTCGCGTGTAGTACCCCGGTTTGAGCGCCTGGATACGGCCGTGAATAGCATCGCCCCAAGCCTCATCAAAATTCTTGATCAAACTGAAACGCACATGATTACGCCGACGCGAGGAGAAGCCGTACATGGCAAAACTATCCTGCCCTGCGTGCAAGGCTTCGCCAAACAGATGAAGACTGTCACGGATCACATCAATCACCTGATAGCGGTCATCGGCCCAGGCCTCGGTCGACAGCGACAAGTCAGCCAGCATTAGACAAGCAAGATCTCGCTGACGCCCAACCTGACTGCGCCACAACAGCGGCTGGCTGTCCGCGTTTCCGCGCTGGCGCTGGCAGGTATAGGCCAGGCAAGCCTGCAGGTCGAGCTGGCTGCCCGATGCCTGCCGGCCCAGCCAGGCGCGCTGCGGGCGCAGCCCCTCAAATCGGCGGCGCAAGCTGCTGGCCAGACTGGCCAAACGCGGCGGCAACGGCGCCGCTTCTGCGCCCCGCGGCAACAGCGGTACCACAGAGCAGTGATCAGGCAGCAGCTGGCGCTTGCGCCAGTCCCACTCGGGGTAGCGGCAGCCCTCACCCAAGGGCAGATCGTCCTCCGCGGCACTCGGCAGGTCCAGATCCAGTTTGATGCGCGAGGCCGAGGTGCTGCGACTACGGGCCAGGCTGAGAAAGTCCAGATCCGCCGCGGTGGATTCGGCGTCCAAGTCTTCGCGGTCATCCTGACAGCGATCAACCGGCACAAATTCAGACCAGCTGAACAGGCTTTCCAGACGGAAGATCATCAGGCCATTTTCACGACCAGGATCATCTACATAACGCGCCTGCTTGCGCCCCTTGCCTTGCCGTATTTGCCCTCCAGCTGGCGGCGACTCAACCTGCGCCTGCGTAGCAGGCGGCACGGCGTCAACGTTGCCATCCGCGGTGTACAACCACAGCGGCACCGGCAATGGTTCGCCAGGAGCTGGCGGCAACTGCGATTGACTACCCGGCTGCAGCAATTCCGTCTGGATGCAGACTTCCCGCTCGCGTTGATTCCGCGGCAGACTCGCCGGGTCGCCACGCTCGTCGATCAACGCTTGCGCCAAACGGTGATACAGCCCCCTGAGCCCAGGAAAGCGGGCCAGAGTCGCCAGTATCCGAGCCTGACTCGCGCGCCAGGCGTCGTCGGCCGTTGGCAGCGGTTCGCTGGCCAGCACAGTCAGCCACAAATACAGTTCGCGATTTAGCCGGGCCTCGGCAAACACTTGCAGTTGCGCTGGCAGATGCAGGCTGTCAGGCTCGCGCCAGGCCAAGGCATGCCGCCGCCCAGTCCCAGCCAGCCGCTGCAGCAGCGGTCGGCGCACCCTCAGACTGCGCTCGCTGCTAGCCTTGATGCTCAGAGCGGCATCACTGCCCAGTGCGCGCAAGATCAGCGCCAGACGCGGCCCTTCGGTCTCCAGCGTGACGCGGGCGGCGGGATAGCCCCGGCTGGCCAGACGCGTGACCAGTCGATGCCAGCGGATGCCAACGGCCTCTTCCATAGCGTCAGGCCTGGCCGTCGCGGGCGGGCGCCTGCTCGCGCGTGCGGCGCGCCAGCCAGAAGCTGGCCAGATACATCAGCAGTCCCAGACCAAACAGCACTCCGAACGCCAAGCGCCCCCAGTAAATCCCCTCGATGGCTGCCTGGGTTTCCATGAAGGGCAGCGCTTGAGCGGCCTCCGGCAAACGTTGCAGCTTGACCTGCACGACACCCGCAGCTGTCAACAGCAAGGTAATCATCAACATGCTGATGCACATCGTCCAGCAAGACGCGATTTCCAAGCGCTGGGCAACCGGGCTATTACACTCCTTGCCATGCAGCAGCGGCCAAGCATAGGAAATGATTGCCAGCACAATCATCACGTAAGCGCCAAAGAACGCCAGATGACCATGCGCGGCGGTCAGCTGCGATCCGTGGGTGTAATAGTTGACCGGCGCCAAAGTATGAAGAAAGCCCCATACACCAGCCCCCAAAAACGCCATGATGGTGCAACCGGTAGCCCAAGTGATAGCAGCCTTGTTCGGATGCACACGGCGACGCTGACGCAACATACTCAGGGCAAATACCACCATCATGAAGAAAGGCAAAGGCTCTACGGCCGAGAATATCGAGCCAATCCACAACCAGTAGGACGGCGCACCAATAAAGAAGTAGTGGTGCCCTGTGCCGAGAATCCCGCTGATCAGGGCCATGGCGATGATCAGATATAACCATTTTTCCACTACCTCACGGTCTACGCCTGTGGTCTTGATGAAGATGAAGGCCAGGATCGAGCCCAGGATCAGTTCCCACACGCCCTCGACCCACAGATGCACGACCCACCACCAGAAGTACTTGTCCAGCACCAGCGAAACCGGGTTGTAGAACGCAAACAGGAAGAACAACGCCAGACCGAGCAGACCGGTAATCAAGACCATGTTGATCACCGTTTTGCGGCCACGCAGGATGGTCATACCCACGTTGAAGATAAAGCCCAGACAAACAATCACGATACCGATCTTGGTGATAGTCGGCTGCTCCAGAAACTCGCGCCCCATGGTTGGCAGCAGCTCATTACCGGTCAGCTCGGCTAGCCGAGCGTAGGGCACCAGCAGATAGCCGAGAATCGTCAACACTCCGGCTACAGCGAACACCCAGAACAACACCCAGGCCAGTTTTGGACTGAACAGCTCGGTCTGGCATTCCTCCGGAACCAGGTAATAGGTGGCGCCCATGAATCCGAACAGCAGCCAGACAATCAGCAGGTTGGTGTGCACCATACGGGCAACGTTGAAGGGAATTTCCGGAAACAGAAAATCACCAATGATGTATTGGGTGCCCAGCACCAGACCAAACGCGATCTGGCCGAGAAACAGCAGCATGGCAAAGACAAAGTAGGGCTTGGCCACCGCCTGTGACGCGTATTTCATATGCAAACTCCTTGAGTGGGTGGAGAACAACGTCGGCGTTAGCCTTCCTTGTTCGGTGGCCAGTCGTTGGTGTCGATGCGGGAGGTCCAGATGAGAAACTGGGCCAGATCGTTGAGCTCTTCGTCGGACAGGTTGAATTGCGGCATCTGCCGGCGTCCGGGGGCGCCGGTCGGCATGGCTTTCATCCAGGCGTTGAAGTACAGCTTGAATACCTCTTCGTTTTCCATGCCGCGGCGCTCAAAGACGTTTCCCAGTTCCGGGGCAAAATAGGCCCCTTCCCCCAACAGCGAATGGCAGCCGATACAATTGTTTTCCTCCCACAGTGCCTTCCCATGCGCCACTGCCGGAGTTAACTGGTCACGGTTCTCACGCTCCGGCACCGCCGTCACGGTGTCGAAGGTGAGACCAACAAACAGCAACATGAAAAACATGCCGCCTCCGTAGTAGATATTGCGGGCCATGCCCTTGGTAAAGCGCTTCGACATCGTGATCTCCTCAGGTGGTGTGGGCTGGCCGGCGTCCGGTAACGGCGCAGGCGCGTTGTTTTCAGGGGGTGACTGCCAGGTGCAGCGCAGCAATATCGTGCAGCGCCTGCAGTGCCACGGCGTCATCGGTCAGCGCCTCGCATATACCCACCCGACAGGCGTCCAAGGGGGCTAGCCCAGCCTGTATCAGGCGAGCGGCATGGATCAGCAGGCGGGTCGAGGGGGCTTCTTCCAGATCGTGCTCGCCGAGCTGGCGCAGCGCCTGTGCCAGGCGCACCAGTTGCTCTGCCTGCGGCGGGGCAAGGCCGGACTCGCGACAGACAATGTGCGTTTCCAGCTCGGTGTGCGGATAATCGAAGGACAGCGCCACGAAACGCTGACGCGTACTGGGCTTGAGCCCTTTGAGCAGGTTGCGATAGCCAGGGTTATAGGACACCACCAACATGAAGCCGGGAGCGGCCTGCAATAGCTCCCCGGTCGCATCAAGCGGCAGCAGACGCCGGTCATCGGCCAGCGGATGCACCACGACGGTAATATCTTTACGCGCCTCAATGATTTCATCGAGGTAGCAGATGGCGCCCTCGCGCACAGCCCGGGTCAGGGGGCCATCCTGCCAGTAGGTGCCTTGGGCACCGATCAAGTGGCGACCGACCAGGTCCGCGCTGGTCAGGTCGTCATGGCAAGCCACAGTGTAGAGCTTGCGTCCCAGACGCTCAGCCATGTGCTGGACAAAACGGGTCTTACCGCAGCCGGTCGGGCCTTTGATCAAGAGCGGCAGACCAAAGTGATCCGCACGCTCAAACAGCTCGACTTCGTTGCCAGCGGCCTGATAGAAAACCACCTCGTCCGACGCAGAACGCAAGTGGGTTGTAACTGAGGGCATGACGCACTCCTTTTGGCCTAGTAGACCAAAACAGAGCAGCCATCATGCCAACAAATAAGCCTTTGAAAAATAAAAACTATTTTCTCTTAACGGTTATTATTACCCATATCATTATAGGTATTTATAACCCTGACAAGGTAAAAAAAACCTAACGCGGCATCATGCGCACGCCGTCCAGCTCGCTGAGTGGTTGCGGGCGCCCCAGATGGAAGCCCTGCGCGTAATCCACGCCCAGCTCGCGCAGCTGTTCGAGAATGGCCTCGCTCTCGACAAACTCCGCCACCGTCTGCAGTCCCATCTCGTGGCCAATGGTGTTGATCGAGGCGACCATGGCGCGGGCGATCGGGTCGCTGGCGATGTCCTTGACGAACACTCCGTCGATCTTCAGATAATCGACCGGCAGCGATTTCAGGTAGGCAAAGGACGACAACCCGGAGCCAAAGTCATCCAGCGCAAACTGGCAGCCGATGTCCCGCAAACCGCGCATGAACTCAACCGCCTTGCCCAGGTTGGACACTGCGCTGGTTTCGGTGATTTCAAAGCAGACATGGCTGGTGGGCACTTGATGACGCTCCAGCGCCTCCAGTACGAAGTCGAGAAAGCCTTCCTCGCCCAGCGACGCTGCCGATAAGTTGATCGAGTAATTGCCCAGCGGCCCGCTGCGGCGGCGGTTGTAATCGCCCAACCAGGCCAGGAAGTTGCCCACCACCCAGCGATCAATCGCCGACGCCAGGTCATAACGTTCGGCCGCCGGCATAAAGGCGCCAGGCGGAATCACCTGACCGTCGTTACCCAGCAGCCGTACCAGCACCTCATAACCGGGCTGGCTGTCGCGCTCGCTGATCGGGTAGATGGGTTGCACGTACAAACGCAGCAGGTCGGCGTCCAGCGCCTGGCGTAGGCGGTTGACCCATTGCATCTCGCCCCGCCGCTCCTGCATCTGCGCATCATCGGCCTGGTACAGGTGGATACGGTTGCGCCCCGCGTCCTTGGCGGCGTAACAGGCGCTGTCGGCGGCGCCGAGCAGCACATCCAGACTGGCCAGCTGCGATTCGACCGGCACCAGGCCGATGCTCACCCCGACGGCAAAGGTCTTGCCCTCCCAGCTGAAGCGATACTCCTCCACCAGGGTACGAATACCCTCGACTATCGGCACCGCCTCCTCCAGCGTACAGCCGCTGAGTAGCAGGCCAAATTCATCGCCGCCCAGACGCGCCAGCACGTCGGAGCTGCGAATGTGCGACTGAAACAGTTTAGCCAGCTGCCGCAGCAGTTCGTCGCCGGCGGCATGGCCGCAGGTGTCGTTGACGATCTTGAACTGGTCCAGATCCATGTAGCAGAGCACCTGCTCCCCGGCGCTGTTCTCATGGCGCTGCAGTGCCTGGGCAACCCGGCGCTCGAACTCCTTGCGGTTGACCAGTCCGGTCAGGGTGTCGTGGGCCGCCTGATGGGACAGCTCACGTGCCAAGCGGCGATTGGCGGTCACATCGCGAAAGGTCAGCACGGCACCAATGATGTGCCCCTCGGCATCACGAATCGGCGCCACCGCGTCCTGTACCGACACTTCGCTGCCGTCACGCCGGCGCAACTGCGACATGCTGCCGGGCTGGCGGCTAAGCGCCTGCCGGTAGCGCCGCAACATGGCGCTGACCGGGTTCAGCAGACTGTCCCCGGTAACCTCGTCAAACAGGCAGTAGATCTCATCCAGCGGTCGATCGCTGGCCTCTTCCTCGGTCCAGCCGGTCAACTGTTCAGCGACCGGATTAAGGTAGCGCACCCGTGCGTCCGGCCCGGTGGTAATCACGCCATCGCCAATCGAGGCCAGGGTCACCTGCGCCAGCATCTTTTCCTGAAACAGCTGCTGCTCGATGCGCCGCCGCTCGGTGATATCGCGAATCAGACAGGTGTAGTGCTCATCCTCCAGCGCGCCCTGGCTGACCGTCAGCTCGGCCACAAACTGATCGTGCTCGTTACGGCTGAACAGCACCTCCTGTTTGGTCTCGCTGCCCGCCTCCGGCAAAGGCAAGCCACTCCAGTTGCGCTCGGCCACCAGCCGGCCCAGCGGCTGACCAATCAGCAGCCCGGCCGGTAGCCCAAACAAACGCTCGGCACCCGGGTTGCAGGTGGCCAGCACGCCCTCGCGGTTGCAGGTCACCACGCCGTCGCGAATGTCGCGGATGATGCTCTGGGTGACCCCCACCGCCCGCCGCAGAGCATGGATTACCTTATTGTACTGGGCAGCAATCTGGCCGACCTCGGTAAAGGGTTCGACCGGCACATCACGCTCAAAGCGGCCATCGCGCTGGTGCGCGGCCATCGCCTCCAGCAACTCGATCAACTCGGTGCGCGCGCCGTGCTCGGATACGTTCAGGCCGGCCAGCTCGTCCTCGGGCGTGACCCGCATCGGCCAGAAGCGATTGATCAGGCGTAGCAGCAGCCAGGTGACACCAAAAGCCCAGAGCCCGGCCACCACCACACCCTCGAGTTGCGCCACCAGTTGCTGGGTGCGGCTCAGCCCCGTGCCCAGCGTCTGCAGATTGGCAAACAGCGCGACCGCCAGGGTGCCCCAGATGCCACTGGCCAGGTGCACCGGGACCGCGCCCACGGCATCGTCGATGCGCAGATGATTCAACAGGCGGTCGGCCAGATACATCACCACAGCGCCAACCAGGCCGACGAAAAACGCCGCCGGCGCATCCATCACATGGGCGCCTGCGGTAATGGCCACCATCCCGGCAATCATGCCATTGAGCGGGTAGACCGGGTCCACCAGACGCCAGCGCCACCAGGACATGACCATCCCGCCCAGGGTGCCGGCGATGGCCGCCAGCACCGTATTGGCGATGATACCCGGCACCCGACCATCGAAGCTCAGGGTGCTGCCCCCGTTGAAGCCGAACCAGCCAAACATCAGCATCAGCGCGCCGAGCATGGCCAGCGGCAGGTTGGAGCCGGGCATGCTGCGGCCGTCGCGGTCCTGATCAAAGCGGCCCTGACGCGGGCCCAGAATCAGAATCACCGCCAGCGCCACCCAACCGCCAACACCGTGGACCACGGTGGAGCCGGCAAAATCGACGAAACCGCGCGCCGCCAACCAGCCCAGGCCATCAGTGAATACGCCACCCCAGGCCCAATGGCCGAACAGCGGGTAGATCAGCCCGGCGATCAGCAACGCCACCAGCAGGTAGGAAGCAAAGCGCATGCGTTCGGCGGCGGCGCCGGACACGATGGTCGCTGCCGTGGTGCAGAACATCGCCTGAAAGAGAAAGAAGGCCGAATGCCAGGTATCGGTGAACGGCAACATGGCAAACCCTTCGCCGTACCAGCCACCCGCGCTGCCACCGAACATCAGCCCAAAACCGAACAACCAGTAGCAGAACACTGCAAGACTGAGGTCGGCCATGTTCTTCACGGCCACATTGATCGCGTTCTTGCTGCGGGTCAGCCCCGACTCAAGACAGAGAAAGCCAATCTGCATGTTGAACACCAGACCAGCACACAAGACCAACCACAGAACATCGATCATCGAGATGGGCATAGGTGATACCTGTTCCATTTGGAAACTGGCACTTTGATAGCGCGACCAAACAGCCTGCGCACCAGAGTAGTGCAGCCACTGAGCAGGTATAGGCAGCCCGGCTCAGGACAGTGCAGAACAATGCAGTTTCTGTACCAAAAGTCGTCGAACTGGTCAGAATGTGTCGCCAGAAAGGCGAAAGGCGGGGGCGTCACGATCGACCGCTGAACAGCAGCCGAGGCCCTGTTTCGGGCGCGTCAGGGCGCCCGAAACAGGTAGGCAGTTCACGGTCAGTCGGCGATATGCACCAGTTGCTTGCCGAAGTTCTTGCCCTTGAGCATGCCTTTGAATGCCTCAACGGCGTTCTCCAGGCCTTCGGCTACGGTCTCGCTGTACTTCAGCTTGCCGGAAGCTACCTGCTCAGCCAGCAGCGCGGTGATCTCCTGGTGCTTGTCCTGCCACTCGGTGACCAGGAAGAAGCGATGCTCCGGCTTGGGATCCAGCGCGCCGAAGATGTGGAACGGGGTTTCAACCTTGCTCTGATCTTCCGCGTTGTAGGCCGATACGTAGCCACAGATCGGCACGCGGGCACCCGGGTTGATCAGCTTGGCCACAGCCTTGGCCACCTCGCCACCGACGTTCTCGAAGTACACGTCAATGCCGTTCGGGCAGGCTGCCGCCAGGTCTGCGTCCAGGTTGCCGGCTTTGTAATCGATGCAGGCATCAAAACCCAGCTCCTCGACCACATAACGGCACTTTTCCGGGCCACCGGCGATACCGACCACGCGGCAACCTTCCTGCTTGGCAGTCTGGCCAACCACGGTGCCGACCGGGCCGGACGCGGCAGCCACAACGACGGTCTCGCCCGACTTGGGCTTGCCCACGTACATCAGGCCGCAATAGCCGGTGCGGCCCGGCATGCCGGCCACACCCAGATAGGTCTGCAGCGGCACGCCCTGGTCCTTGATCTTGTAGACCATCTCGGCGTTGCCTGGGATGATGCAGTACTCCTGCCAGCCGGAGTACACGGTAACCACATCACCGACCTGGTAGTTGTCGGACTTGGACTCAACAACGCGACCAACGCTCTCGCCGACAATCGGCGCACCGATTTCGATCGGATCCATGTAGCCCTTGCTGTCGTTCATACGCGGACGCATGTAGGGGTCCAGCGACAGCCACAGGGTCTTGATCAGGACTTCACCGTCTTTCAGATCACGTACCGTCTCTTCTTTGAGAACCAGATCGCCATCCTGGATTTCACCCTGCGGGCGCTTGTTGAGCACGACTTTACGGTTGCTATAAGCAGACATCGGATGCCTCTCGTTTGAATGGATGAATGAGCGGAAAACTCCGCGAACTCCCGGATCATAAACGAACATCGCCAGGGACCCGCGCGAACCGACCTACTATTCACGCACTTGATCGGACGCCAATCCGCAGGCCGAAACGCGCTCAGCCAAGCTCGCTGATCTGCAATGGGCCACCCTGGCTGATCACCCGGTTGCGGCCATAGGCCTTGCCCCGGTACAGACGCTGGTCGGCACGACGATACAGGCTCTCGGCGTCCAGCGCATCGCTCGGCCAGTGCGCCACGCCAAAGGTCGCGGTAATGCGCAGCTCCTGTTTGTCGCCCCAGGTCAGCGGCGTCTGCTGCAACTGACTGCAGAGAGTCTGCACCAGCTGTTCGGCAGCCTGCGCATCGGTGCTGCGCAACAACAGACCAAACTCCTCACCGCCCAGCCGTCCGATCACATCGGTCTTGCGCAGGCGGCGCTTCAGCACTTTGCACAAGTGGCGCAGGGCACGATCGCCGACTTCATGCCCCCAGCCATCGTTGACCTGCTTGAAGTGATCGACATCCAGCAACACCAGGGCAAAACCGTCGCCACTGCGCTGCCCCTGCTCAATGCACTGTTCGAATAATTGCTGGAAGCGTCCTCGATTGTAGACCCCGGTGAGCGCATCGGTTTCCGCCAGCCGCTCCAGCGTCTGCTGGGCGTTGGCTCGGCGCACTTCGTAAAAGTGCACAAACAACAGGATCATCAAGCCGCAGATCACCGCGTTGCCCAGATCGATCAGCCCGTGCGCTGTCTGCAGATCGGCATAGCGGATCACGTACAGCACTACCGCCAGCAACATGAAGGGTAACGACAGCAGCAGGCCGGCTTTGCGCCCCAGCAACAGGTACGCCAGCATCGGCACCATGTAGATCCAGACAAAGGCCGTCATGGAGGCGGCCGGCATCAGCATGATGTAGATCTGGAAGCAGAAGGTGGGCAGCAGGTAAGCGTAAATCCAGGGCGTCAACCAACGTACCTGACGCATATGCCAGGCGGCCCAGACCAGCAGCGCCCCCACGGCGATTTCCAGGCTCGCCAGCAGGGCATTGTTGTTGTCGAACTGCAGCCAGGCGAAGCCCCAGAGCAGGACGCCGGTGGACACGAAGATCAGCTGCAACAACGACCTGCGCGCCTGTTCGCCCAGACCGTTACCCGCCGCCTCGTCCATTGGGAACTTCCCGTTCACGTCGTTTGCCTCTCCTTGCTCGCACCCGCTGACGGCGGAGTATAGTCGCCGTCAGCTAGTCCGCGTAGTTCTCCAGCAGATGCTGGTCCTTCAGGCGCACATAGTTGGCCGCCGAGTAGGTAAAGAACTCACGCTCCTTGTCGGTCAGCGCACGCACCTGTTTGGCCGGGCTACCCATATACAGATAGCCGCTTTCCAGCGTGCGGCTGGCCGGCACCAACGAGCCGGCACCGATGATCACCTCGTCCTCGACCACCGCGCCATCCATGACAATGCTGCCCATACCGACCAGCACCCGGCTGCCGATGCTGCAGCCATGCAGCAGCACCTTGTGACCAATGGTCACGTCATCGCCGATGGTCAGCGGATAACCGTCCGGGTTGAACGGGCCCGCGTGGGTAATATGCAGCACGCTGCCATCCTGCACGCTGGTGCGGTCGCCGATGCGGATGCGGTGCATGTCGCCGCGAATGATCGCGCCGGGCCACACCGAGCAGTCGTCACCCAGCTCTACATCGCCCAGTACCACGGCCGAGGGGTCAACAAACACCCGGTCACCCAGCACCGGCTGCCAGTCCCTGAATCCACGTACGTTCATTGTCTTACCCTTGAATTTTGCGGCTATCGCCGTCATTGAGAACTTCTAACGAAGTCACGATGCCAAGCGCGCCCGAGTTGATTACCATGGACGCATTGTAAGTCATCGATCGAATCAGGATACCCGCCATGCCCAATCCGCTGCTGCAACCCTACGATCTGCCACCCTTTGCCGAGATCCGTGCCGAACATGTCAAACCGGCCGTCGAGCAGATTCTGGCCGACAACCGCGCGCAGCTCGATGCCCTGCTGGCCAACCCGCCAGCGCAATGGACCTGGGCCAACCTGATCGAGCCGCAGGATGACATGGGCGAACGTCTTGGCCGTGCCTGGTCGCCAGTCAGCCACCTGAATGCGGTGATGAACAGCCCCGAGCTGCGCGAAGCCTACGAAAGCTGCCTGCCGCTGTTGAGCCAGTACTACACCGAGATGGGCCAGAATCAGGCGCTGTTTGAGGCCTACCAGCAGCTCGCCGCCAGCGACGAGTTCGCCACACTGGACCAAGCCCAGCAAACCATCCTTGAGCATGCCCTGCGCGACTTCAAACTGTCCGGCATTGCCCTGCCGCCGGAGCAGCAGAAGCGCTACGGCGAGCTGCAAATGCGTCTGTCCGAGCTGCAGAGCAGCTTCTCCAACCAGGTGCTCGACGCCACCCAGGCATGGACCAAACACATCACCGACGCGGCCCAGCTGGACGGGCTGCCCGAGTCCGCGCTGGCGCAGGCCAAACAGGCCGCCGAGGCCCGCGAGCTGGACGGCTGGCTGATCACACTGGAATTCCCCAGCTACTTCCCGGTCATGACCTACGCCACCGACCGCGCCCTGCGTCAGGAGGTCTATACCGCCTTCTGCACCCGCGCCTCCGATCAAGGCCCGAACGCCGGTCAGTTCGACAACGGCCCGATCATCGACGAGATTCTGCTGCTGCGTCAGGAGCTGGCCGAGCTGCTGGGCTTTGCCAACTACGCCGAACTGTCGCTGGCGACCAAGATGGCCGAAAGCACCGATCAGGTGCTCGGCTTTTTGCGTGACCTGGGCGAGCGCAGCAAGCCGTTCGCGAAACAGGATCTGGCCGCTCTGAAGGCTTTTGCCGCAGAACAGGGCTGCGACGACCTGCAGCCCTGGGACGTTGGCTTCTACAGCGAGCAACTGCGCCAGCAGCGTTACGCCATCTCGCAGGAAATGCTGCGCCCCTACTTCCCGATCGATACCGTGATCAACGGCATGTTCGGTATCGTCCAGAAACTCTACGGCATCCAGTTGCGCGAAGTCGCCGAGTTCGAGCGCTGGCACAAGGACGCACGCCTGTTCGAGGTGATTGAGCAAGGCGAAGTCATCGGCCGCTTCTTCCTCGATCTGTACGCCCGCGCCAACAAGCGCGGCGGCGCCTGGATGGATGGCTGCCGCGACCGCCGGCTGCTGCCCGACGGCGCCCTGCAGCGCCCGATTGCCTATCTGGTCTGCAACTTCACTCCGGCGGTTGGCGGCAAGCCGGCATTGCTGACCCACGACGAGGTCACCACCCTGTTCCACGAGTTCGGCCACGGCCTGCACCACCTGCTGACCCGGGTGAACTACGCCTCTGCCAGCGGCATCAACGGCGTGGCCTGGGACGCGGTCGAGCTGCCCAGCCAGTTCATGGAAAACTGGTGCTGGGAGCCGGAAGGCCTGGCGCTGATCTCCAGCCACTATGAAACCGGCGAGCCGTTGCCGCAGGACCTGCTGGACAAGATGCTGGCGGCCAAGAACTTCCAGTCCGGCCTGGGCATGCTGCGCCAGATCGAATTCTCGCTGTTCGACTTTGAACTGCACGTGCGCAAGCACCCCGAGCTGAGCGCTCAACAGGTGCTGGATCAAGTGCGCAAGGAAATCGCGGTCATCAAGGTGCCGTCGTTCAACCGTTTCCAAAACGGCTTCAGCCACATCTTCGCTGGCGGCTATGCGGCGGGTTACTACAGCTACAAGTGGGCAGAAGTGCTGTCGGCTGATGCCTTCTCGCGCTTCGAGGAAGAGGGTGTACTGAACGCCGAGACCGGTCGCGCCTTCCGCGACAACATTCTTGCCCGTGGCGGCAGCGAGGCACCGATGGCGCTGTTCGTCGCCTTCCGTGGTCGCGAGCCATCGATTGATCCACTGCTGCGTCACAGCGGCCTGAGCGGGGAAGCGGCATGACCAACGGCCCGGTGAAGCGCTTTATCGCCGGTGCGGTCTGCCCGGCGTGCAGCGCGATGGACACCATCAAGATGTACGAAGAAGACGGCGTGCCGCACCGCGAATGCGTGCAGTGCGGTTACACCGATACGCTGGATGCCCGCGGCAACTCGGTACCCAAGGAGCTGGGTACCCGGGTCAACGAAGTGCGCAAGGCACCAAGCAAACCCACCAGCCAGACGGTACAGTTCTTCCCCAATCCGCGTCTGAAAAAGAAAGATTGAAGCGCTACGCAGCGTTGCCTGATCAGGCAACGCTGCGTAGTTCGATATCCACGCCCAGTTGCTGTGACATACACGGCCACTGCGCCCACAGACGCTGTACCTCGGCCGGATCCAGCTGCGCCCGGTAGGCCTGAAATTCAGCTGACTGAAACAGGTCCTCGGGCAACAGCCCCGAGACCGCCTCCTCGACCGCCGCATCCAACCGATTGGCAAAGGACTCGCCCAGCAGATGATGCACGATCAGGTTGGCACGGGTGGTGTCCATCGGAATCAGCGACTCGCCGCCGTGGGCGACGTAGCGATCGTTCACGTCTTCCACCAAACGATGGGCCAGGTAGGCCTCATCCAGCAGCGTTACCAGCCCGCGATGTTCGGCCGGCAAGTCTGGCGGCTGCAAAAAGAACGCCTCGGCCACCTTGAGGACCGGCAGCATGCGCGGCTTCAATTGAGCTGACTCGGCCACCGCTGCGGCGGCTTCCAGCACCTCCGGCACCTGTTCGATGTAAGCGGTGGCAAAGCGCTGCAGTGCCCCGACCGGGTCCTCCTGCAGGCGAATGGAGGGGTGTAGATCCGCGATCCGGGTCTGCAACCAGGCCTGCATTCCCTCACGCGAATCACTCTGTGCCGTTGCTTCGGCAATACGGTGTTTCAGCCCAGCGATGTTCATACTCTAGCTCCACAACGGCAAACGGAGGCTGCCAGCGAGCAGCATCACTTTGACATTATTGTAAAGCGAAAAACCTAGCAGAGGAGTGCTAGTGCGTCAAAGTGCCTCACCACGAGGCATGAGATCAAATTGTAATAAGCCCACCCGACGGTCCCGCCAACAATTATCCGCCGCAACATTGCGCGCCGATGACCCCCGTCTATACTCCAGATGACTGGTGGCCTGTGGGGGAAGTGCTGGCCGGGGGATGAAACGCCGCGAACAACGCGCTGTATGTCCTGCGGCAAGCGGGTTGCTGAGGAATCTGGCGTCCTAGTAGCGCCACATTTGCAGCAGTCTGCCTGGGTGTCTGCGCAGTGTGATACCCCTTCGTTCCGTGCACCGGTAGCGATAAAAACAATAAAGGGGGACCGGGAATGTTGCGAGCAGCAATCACCTGGCCGGTTGGACTGTCCCTGTCTGTGCTCGGCGCCCAAGCGAGTGCCGAGTGGGGCGTCAACATGCGCCGGGGCGTCACCGAAGTCAGTCAATCCGTGTTCGATCTGCACATGACCATCTTCTGGATCTGCGTGGTCATCGGCATCGTGGTATTTGGTGTGATGTTCTGGTCGATGCTGATGCATCGCAAATCCGAGGACAGCAAACCGGCGACCTTCCACGAACACCTGGGTGTGGAGATTCTCTGGACGGTGATCCCGCTGGCGATTCTCATCGTGATGGCCATTCCGGCCACCAAAACACTGATCGATATCTACGACGCCGACGAGGCGGACATCGACATTCTGGTAACCGGCTATCAATGGCGCTGGCAGTACCAGTACGTCGGCGAAGGCGTGAGCTTCTTCAGCAGCATGTCGACGCCACGCGACGAGATCGGCAACGTCAGCGACAAGAACCCCAATTACCTGCTCGAAGTGGACAACCCGCTGGTCATTCCGGTCGGCAAGAAGGTCCGCTTCCTGGTCACCGCCGCCGACGTCATCCACTCCTGGTGGGTACCCGACTTTGCGGTCAAGAAAGACGCCATCCCCGGCTTTATCAACGAAGCCTGGACCCGCGTAGAAAAGCCCGGCATCTACCGCGGCCAATGTACCGAACTGTGCGGCAAGGACCACGGCTTCATGCCCGTGGTGGTCGAAGTGCTGCCCCAGGATGAATACGACGCCTGGATGGCCGAGCAAAAAGAGGCCGCCGCCAAGGAAGCAGAGCTGCGCGAGAAGGACTGGACCCTGGAAGAGCTGGTCGAGCGTGGGGAAAAGGTCTATGCCTCCGCCTGCGCCTCCTGTCACCAGCCCACCGGCGAGGGCCTGCCGCCGATGTTCCCGGCGCTCAAGGGCAGCGCCATTGTCACCGAAGATATGGCCCAGCACCTGGATATCGTCCTCAACGGCGTACCGGGTACCGCGATGGCGGCGTTCGGCAAGCAACTGTCGGAAGTCGATGTGGCGGCCGTGATCACCTTCGAGCGTAACGCATGGGGCAACGACACCGGCGAAATGCTGGCGCCCGTCGACGTGCTGAACGCCAAAGAAGGCCAATAGGAGACCTGTCATGAGCGCTGTGATCGATACCCATCACCACGACCATGCCCACGGTCCGGCCAAGGGCCTGATGCGCTGGGTGCTCACCACCAACCACAAGGACATCGGCTCGATGTACCTGTGGTTCAGCTTTGCCATGTTCCTGCTCGGCGGCTCGATGGCCATGGTCATCCGTGCCGAGCTGTTTCAGCCGGGCCTGCAACTGGTGCAACCGGAATTTTTCAACCAGATGACCACCACCCACGGCCTGATCATGGTGTTCGGGGCGGTTATGCCGGCCTTTGTCGGCCTGGCCAACTGGATGATTCCGCTGATGATCGGCGCACCGGACATGGCGCTGCCACGGATGAACAACTTCAGCTTCTGGCTGCTGCCGATGGCCTTCGGGCTGCTGGTCTCGACACTGTTCATGGAGGGAGGCGGCCCGAACTTCGGCTGGACCTTCTACGCACCGCTGTCAACCACCTACGCGCCGCCCAGCGTCACCTTCTTCATCTTCGCCATTCACCTGGCGGGCATCAGTTCGATCATGGGCGCGATCAACATCATCGCCACCATTCTCAACTTGCGCGCCCCCGGCATGACGCTGATGAAGATGCCGCTGTTCGTCTGGACCTGGCTGATTACCGCTTTCCTGCTGATCGCGGTGATGCCGGTGCTGGCTGGCGTGGTGACCATGATGCTGATGGACATCCACTTCGGCACCAGCTTCTTCAATGCGGCCGGCGGCGGTGACCCGGTGATGTTCCAGCACATTTTCTGGTTCTTCGGTCACCCCGAGGTCTACATCATGATCCTGCCGGCGTTCGGTGCGGTCAGCCAGATCATTCCGGCCTTCAGCCGCAAGCCGCTGTTCGGCTACACCTCGATGGTCTACGCCACCGCCGCCATCGCCTTTCTGTCGTTCATCGTCTGGGCGCACCACATGTTTACCGTCGGCATTCCGATTACCGGTGAGCTGTTCTTTATGTACGCCACCATGCTGATCGCCGTACCGACCGGGGTGAAGGTGTTCAACTGGGTCAGCACCATGTTCCGCGGTGCGCTGACCTTCGAGGCGCCGATGCTGTTCGCCGTGGCCTTTGTGATTCTGTTCACCATCGGCGGCTTTTCCGGTCTGATGCTGGCGATTGCACCGGCCGACTTCCAGTATCACGACACCTATTTTGTGGTCGCGCACTTCCACTATGTGCTGGTGCCCGGCGCCATCTTCGGCATCTTCGCCTCGGCCTACTACTGGCTGCCCAAGTGGACCGGCCACATGTACGACGAAACCCTGGCCAAGACGCATTTCTGGATGAGCTTCATCGGCATGAACCTGGCGTTCTTCCCGATGCACTTTGTCGGGCTGGCTGGCATGCCGCGGCGCATTCCCGACTACAACGTGATGTTCGCCAACTTCAACATGATCTCCTCGGTCGGCGCCTTCATGTTTGGGGTTACCCAGCTGCTGTTCCTGTTTATCGTCATCAAGTGCATCAAAGGCGGCAAGAAGGCGGCCGCCAACCCCTGGGAAGGTGCAGAGGGGCTGGAGTGGACCGTACCCTCACCCGCGCCATACCACACCTTCTCGACGCCCCCCGAGGTGAAGTGACCGGAGGTCGCGGCAATGAGCGAGACACAGTCCAATCGCCGCCTGGTCGGCAAACTGGTACTGACGGTATTCGGCATGTTCGGCTTCGGATTCCTGATGGTACCGCTGTATGACGTGATGTGCGATGCGCTGGGCATCAACGGCAAGACCAGCGGCACCGCCTACCAGCAGGAAGTCGAGCAGATCGACAGCAGCCGCACCCTGCGGGTGCAGTTTGTCGCCACCCGGGCCGAAGGCATGAGCTGGGACTTTGGCCCCGAGGCCGAACAGCTCAGCCTGCATCCGGGCGAAACGCGCGAGATGCTGTTTCTGGCGCATAACCCGACTGACCGGCCGATGGTGGCACAGGCCATTCCCAGCGTTTCACCATCGATTGCCGCAGCCTACTTCCACAAGACCGAGTGTTTCTGCTTTACCCAGCAGGTGCTGCAACCGGGGGAAAGCGTCGAGATGCCGGTGCGTTTTATTGTTGATCCGGCGGTGCCGGCACAGGTCAAGCACCTGACCCTGGCCTACACCCTGTTTGATGTATCGGAGCGAATGCCTGACAAGCTGGCCGCCGCCCAGGCGCAGGCCCACTGAGCACGATTGCCGTACAAGGAGAACAACAGATGGCCAATCATCAGACCTACTATGTGCCGGCCCAAAGCAAGTGGCCGATCATTGCCTCGATAGCGCTGCTGCTGCTGGTATTTGGCGGCGGCAGCATGATGAACGGCGACAGCGCCGGAGCCGGCAGCAGCCTGGGCCGCTGGCTGTTCTTTGCCGGTGCACTCTTGACCGCCTGGATGATGTTCGGCTGGTTCAGCAATGTGGTGAAGGAAAGCCGCGAGGGCCTCTACAGCCCGCAGATGGACCGCTCCTTCCGCATGGGCATGGGCTGGTTCATCTTCTCGGAAGTGATGTTCTTTGCCGCCTTCTTCGGCGCCCTGTTCTACGTGCGTACCTTTGCCGGCCCGTGGCTCGGTGGTGAGGGCGACAAGGGCCTGGCCAACATGCTCTGGCCGGATTTCACTTATCAATGGCCGCTGATGATCAACCCGGACCCCAAAACCTTTCCCGGTCCCAGCGAGGTGATCAGCGCCTGGCAACTGCCGCTGATCAACACCCTGCTGCTGATCTCCTCCAGCGTGACCGTCACCTTTGCCCATCACGCCCTGCGCAAAGACAATCGCGGCGCTACCAAGGCCTGGTTGGGCCTGACCGTCGCGCTGGGCACGGTCTTTCTGGTGCTGCAGGCACTGGAATACCAGCACGCCTATCACGACCTGGGGCTGACATTGAACTCGGGCATCTATGGCGCCACCTTCTTCATGCTGACCGGCTTCCACGGCGCCCACGTCACCATGGGCACGCTGATTCTGGCCATCATGCTGATCCGCATCGCCAAGGGCCATTTCACCCCACAGCAGCACTTCGGTTTTGAAGCCGCCAGCTGGTACTGGCACTTCGTGGACGTGGTCTGGGTTGGGCTGTTTATCTTCGTCTACATCTTCTGAGCGGTACCCATGATGCCTGCCAAGTCAATGCAACCAGGGCGTGTGCCAGGTCAGTCGGCCCGCCCAGAAGCCCCAGGCAATCAGCGCCATCAACAGCACTGTCAGGCCGATACGCACGCTCAATGCCGTTACCAGCCGGCCGCGCCCATCAGTGTCTTTCATCAAAAAGAACAAACCGCTGAACAGGCTGATCAGTATCAGCGCCAGCAAGATCACGATGACCAGCTTGAGCCACATGGTCTTCCCCTGATTGTTGTTATGGTCGGCCTGAGTATAGCCGGAGCAGCTCATGGTGCTGTCTGAGGCCGCAGTGACCAACCGACGTTTCGCGCCGGGCTGGCCACTCTGGGTGTTCACCCTGAGTCTGCTGCCGGTGCTGCTGGGGCTGGGCGTCTGGCAGCTGCAACGGGCCGATCAGAAACAACAACTGCAGGCCAGCATCGATGCCCTGCAGCACGCACCGGCCAAAACCCTGACACAGCTCGGCGGGCAAGCGCCTGCCGACTGGCAGCCGCTCAGCCTGCAGGGTCGGCTCGACCCACAGCACATCTGGTTGCTGGACAACCGCACCCGCAACGGACAGGCCGGCGTCGAGGTACTGCAGGCCTTTCAGGCAGATAGCGGGGACTGGCTGCTGATCAATCGCGGCTGGCTACCCTGGCCGGACCGGCGCCAGCCGCCACACATCAGCACACCACCGGGCAGGCTGCAGCTGCAGGCAGAAAAACTGCCCGCCAGCAGCGCCGGCTGGCGGCCGGGCAGACGCGCCTGTGACGCGGATCAGCGCAGTTGCGTGATCGCTCAGCTGGATCTGGATGCCCTGCGCGCGCAGTCAGCGCTACCGCTGCTGGGCTGGAGCGCCCGACTGAGCAATGCCGGCAGCGCCGCACTGACGCTGGACTGGCCGGCGCTACCCATGAGCGCCAGCCGCCACACCGGCTACGCGGTGCAATGGTTCAGCCTGGCAGCGGCACTGCTCGCCCTATTTCTCTGGGCCGGTTTTCGGCCTCAATAGCACGTTGATCTCGGGGGAATAACAATGATGAGCCTGACCGAATCCGAACAACGCCCGTCACGCCCAAGGGGCCAGCTCAAGTTGCTGGCCATCATCGGCGTCGTGGTAGGGCCTATTGCGCTGGCAGCGCTGATGGCGCAACTGGATATTGGCATGCCTAAAGGCCACGCCAACAAGTCCGCATTGGTGGAACCCGCGATTCAGACCAGCGACTGGCAGCTCGCGGTGGAGCCGGTCGGCTATGGCGCGCCATGGCGCCTGCTGGTGACCCACACCGGCGCCTGCGAGCGCCAGTGCATGGCGCTGGTCCACGAAGCAAGGCAGATCAACGTGGCGGTCGGTCGCGAGGCCGAACGCGTGACCCATGTACTGGCGTCTCCGGTGGCGCTACGCGCCGACGAGGTTGCCGCGCTGGAGGCACAGTTTCCGCGTCTGGAGCGCACCACCTTTGACAGCAACGCCTACCTGCACAGCCTGCAGACCCAGCCCGACAGCTGGCTGATCGGCCCACAGCTGTGGCTGGTCGACCCGCTGGGCCGCGTGGTGCTGCATCACAGTGCCAGCCAACCCGGCAAGAACCTGCTGGATGACCTCAAGCGTCTGCTGAAACTCTCCAAGGTGGGCTAAGCCATGCGCAAACCCGGCTACGCACTCGCTCTGGCAGCGCTGCTGCTCTGCTTTGTAGTGGTCATTCTCGGCGCCTACACCCGCCTGGTACACGCCGGGCTGGGCTGCCCGGACTGGCCAGGTTGCTATGGCTTTCTCAGCGTCCCACAAAGCGAGCATGCCTTGCAGGCAGCGCAGTTGCGCTTCCCGGATGAGCCGGTGGAAGCCTTCAAAGCCTGGGCCGAGATGATTCACCGCTATGCTGCCGGCACGCTTGGCCTGGTCATCCTGACCTTGGCAGTGATCGGCATCAGCCAGCGCCGTAACCCCGACTACCCCACAGGCCTCGGCCTTGGCCTGCTGGCGCTGGTGGTCTGTCAGGCTCTGTTCGGCATGTGGACGGTGACACTCAAACTCTGGCCACAGGTGGTAACCGCGCACCTGCTGGGTGGCTTCGCGACCCTGAGCCTGCTGTTGCTGTTGGTGTTGCGATTGTCCGGTCGCCTGCCCGCCCTGACACCCAGCCGCGCGCTGACGCGCCTGCGCACGCTGGCCAAGGTCACACTGGCAGTGGTGATGGTGCAGATCATGCTCGGTGGCTGGACCAGCACCAATTACGCAGCGGTGGCCTGCATCGACCTGCCCACCTGCCACGGTGAATGGTGGCCGGAGATGGACTTTCACACCGGCTTTAATCTGCTGCACCAGGAGATAGGCCCGAACTACCTCGGCGGCATGCTCGAAGGGCCCGGCCGCACCGCGATCCACTTCACCCATCGCCTAGGCGCACTGGTCACCACCTTGGTGGTACTGCTGCTGGGCTGGCAGCTCTGGCGGGCGCGCCTGCGCGGCCTCGCTGCGCTGCTGAGTCTGGCCCTGATCGCACAGGTCAGCCTGGGCATCACCAACGTGCTGGCGGCCCTGCCACTGGCGATTGCCGTCGCACACAACGGCATGGCGGCGTTGCTGCTGCTGTGTACCGTGTCCGTCGCGTACCGACTGCGCGCACCGACGCCGGCGCGGGTTCGGCTGGTCGCCAAACCACCGCACAAACTGGCAAGCCCACTACTTGGCAACCATACTGCGAGAACAACAACACAGGTGCGCTAAACGCACCGACAGGGGGGACGGACCATGGCTAGCATCACCCATGCAGTAACGGCACAGGCCGGCTGGCGTGATTATCTGGAACTGACCAAACCCAAGGTCGTTGCGCTGATGATCATTACCTCGGCCATCGGCATGCTGCTGGCCAGCGACAGCGCGGTACCCTGGAGCACCTTGCTGCTCGGTAACTTGGGGATTGCCCTGTGCGCAGGCTCGGCGGCAGCCATCAACCATGTGGTAGATCGGCGTATCGACGTACAGATGGCCCGCACCCAGCGCCGCCCCCTGGCCCAGGGCCGCGTCGAGCCACTGAATGCCGTGCTCTTTGCCATGTTACTGGGCAGCGCAGGGCTGGCCGTGCTGCTGTCCTGGACCAATACCCTGACTGCGGTGCTGACCCTGGGCTCGCTGCTGGGCTACGCTTTGGTCTATACCGCCTTTCTTAAACGTGCCACGCCGCAGAATATTGTCATCGGCGGGCTGGCCGGTGCCGCGCCGCCCTTGCTCGGCTGGACGGCCGTGAGCGGCCAGATCGACGCTGGCGGCCTGCTGCTGGTGCTGATTATCTTCGCCTGGACCCCGCCGCACTTCTGGGCGCTGGCGATTCACCGCAAGGCCGAGTACGCCAAGGTCAACATTCCGATGCTGCCCGTCACCCACGGCGAGCACTACACCAAGCTGCATATTCTGCTGTATACCTTTATGCTCTTGGCCGTGAGCCTGCTGCCCTTTGTGATCCACATGAGCGGCCCGCTCTATCTGGTGGCCGCGGTGGTGCTGGGCCTGCGCTTTATCGACTGGGCGATTGCCCTGTTGCGCAACAGCCGCCCGCATGCGGCCATCAAGACCTTCAAATATTCGTTGTGGTACCTGCTGTGGCTATTTGTGGCGCTGCTGCTGGACCACTATATCGAGGTGGCTGGATGGCTTTGACCGGGGTACAGAAAACCGTTCTGGTATGTGTGGCAAGCATTGCGCTGGTGGTTGGCGCCGTGGTCAACAAGGTAACCCGTCCAGCGCCGCTGGACCGCAACGCCCTGCAGCAAGCCGGGGTCTATCTGTTCGACAGCCCGCGCGCCCTGCCCGAGGTCAGCCTGCGCTCTGCTGCCGATCAGCCCTGGGGGCTGGATGACCTGAACGGCCAGTGGGATCTGCTGTTCTTCGGCTACACCTTTTGCCCGGACATTTGCCCGACCACCTTGGCCGAGCTGCGCCAGCTGATGCAAAAACTGCCTGAACAAACCCAGACCCAGCTGCAGGTCACCTTGGTCAGCGTGGACCCCAACCGCGACACACCGGAGCAGCTGGCAAGCTATCTGAGTTTCTTTAACGCCGGCTTTGCTGGCGCCACCGGTGACAGCGATCAGCTCGCCACCCTGGCCAAGGCGCTGTCGATCGCCTATATCGAGCCAGACACCAGCAACGAAAACTATCTGGTCGACCACAGTGGTCAGGTGGTGATCGTCGACCCTCAGGGGCGCTATGCCGGCTTCATCCGTCCGCCATTGAACATCGACCAGCTGGCCCAGTGGCTGCCCCGCATCATGGCGGAGCAGTAGGGTCTGTTGCCGCTCCGCTCACCGGCCTGCCGAGAGCCCCTGTTCGACTAGGCGCGGCGTGGAATCGCCAGCGCCAGCATGAACAAGGCGGCCGCGCAGACAACCACCGAGGGGCCCGCCGGCGTATCCAGCTCCCAGGACAATGCCAGCCCGCCGAGTACCGCCAGCATGCCCAGCACGCTGGCCCCCAACGCCATCTGCTCCGGCGTACGGGCGTGGCGCTGCGCTGCCGCCGGCGGAATGATCAGCAGCGAGGTGATCAGCAGTACGCCAACCACCTTCATCGCCACCGCGATGACAATCGCAATCAGCAACATCAATGCCAGGCGGATAGCCGTGACCGGCAGCCCCTCAACCCGCGCCAGCTCTTCATGCACCGTGATCGACATCAGGCTGCGCCAGAGCCACCCCATCAGCACCAGTACAATCAGCAAGCCGCCGATCATCCACGCCAGCTCGCTTGAGGTGATGGCCAGCAAGTCGCCGAACAGGTAGGCCATCAGGTCAACCCGCATGTTTTCTGCCAGGGCCAGGACCACCAGCCCCAGCGACAGGGTGCTGTGGGCAAGAATACCCAGCAAGGTGTCGCTGGCCAGCCACTCCTTGTGCTGCAGGGCGACCAGCAGCACCGCGATCAGCACGCAGCCCACCGTCACCGCCACCGTCAGATTGATATCCAGCAACATGCCCAGCGCCACGCCGAGTAGTGCCGAATGCGAAAGGGTGTCGCCAAAATAGGCCATGCGCCGCCAGACCACGAAGGAGCCAAGCGGGCCGGCCACCAGCGCCAGCGACAGCCCGGCCAACAGGGCGTACAGCAGAAAATCAGGCATGCTTGCAACCAGGTCCGTGTTCGTGGGGCACCACTTCGCCATGCAGATCGTGGCCGTGGTCGTGGTGATGGCTGTAGACAGCCAGGGCGCTGGCCTGCTCGCCAAACATGGCGACAAAGGCCGGGTCGGTGCTGACCTGCTCCGGATGCCCGGAGCAGCAGACGTGTCGGTTGATGCAAACCACGGTGTTGGTCGTGGCCATCACCAGATGCAGGTCATGAGAAACCATCAGCACGCCACAGCCATAGCGGTCGCGCAGCCGGGTAATCAGTTGATACAGCTCGATCTGGCCATTGACATCGACGCCCTGCACCGGCTCGTCCAGCACCAGCAGGTCGGGCTCGCGCAACAGCGCACGCGCCAGCAGGATACGTTGCAGCTCACCACCGGATACTTGCTGCAGCGGCCGTTCCAGCAAATGCTCGGCGCCCACGTCGACCAGCGCCGCCTCCACCGCCGGCCGCCGCACACCCGGTACCAGCAGCAAAAAGCGCAGTACCGTCAACGGCAGCGACGGATCAACCTGCAGTTTCTGCGGCATGTAGCCGATGCGCAGACGCGGCCGCCGACGCACCTCGCCGCTGGTTGCCTTGAGCAGGCCAAGCACCACCCGCACCAGACTGGTCTTGCCTGCGCCGTTGGGGCCGATCAGGGTGACAATTTCGCCGGGCTGAACGCTCAGGTTGACGTTTTCCAGCACGTCAGTCTCGTTCAACCGCAGGCTGACGTGCCGCAGCGACAACAACGCGTCGCTCATGCCGCCGCCCGGCAACGCGCGCACAACCCGCTCACTTCAACAGTTTCACTGCTGGCGACAAAATCATGCGCCGCAGCCGCACTGGCGATCGCCTCACTGATGCCCGACTCCTCCAGCTCGATGGCCACGTGGCACCCCAGACAGATCAGAAAATACCCCTGATGGCGGTGCTCCGGGCTGGGGCAACCGATAAAGGCGTTAAGCGACGCAATACGGTGCACAAGCCCCTGCTCCTGCAGAAAGTCCAGCGCGCGATAGACCGTCGGCGGTGCCGCGCGGCGGCCGTCATCACGGGACAGGGTGTCCAGAATGTCATAGGCGCCAAGCGGTTTGTGGCTTTGCCAGACCAACTCCAGCACCCGCTTGCGCAACGCGGTAAAACGCACACCCTCACGGGTACACACCTGTTCTGCAGCCTGCAGGGCATGGCTGACGCAGTGATCGTGGTTGTGCGGTGCTTGAGGGTCGGAAAGGTGGGGGGGGTGGCTCATCGGGCTGCCTCGCTGGCTGCGCCCCGGCACCAATTGGCGACAGGGACTGTTCAGAGGTCAATGACCTGTTATCATATAACGCTTTTGCGTTTCGAGGAATTCCCCATGTTACTACGCTTGCTGTCGGCTTTGGCCGCAGGTTTGCTGCTGTCCTGCTCGGCTTTCGCCGACAGTCGGGTACTCACTACCATCAAACCGGTACAACTGATCAGTGCCGCGCTGCTCAACGGCATCGATGAACCAGCCGTTCTGCTGCCGCCGGGCGCCTCACCTCACTCCTTCGCCTTACGGCCGTCAGACCGCCGCGCACTGGCGGATGCCGAGCGTATTTACTGGGTCGGGCCCAATCTGGAGCGCTTCCTTGAGGACGTCCTGCACGACGCCGCCAATGCCCGCGAGCTGATGGACGTGCACGGCCTGACGTTGCGCGAGTATGCGGAAGAACATGCCGAGCATGGTCATGACCATCACGACCACCACCACGACGAAGGCAGCCTGGACCCCCACATCTGGCTGTCGCTGGACAACGCGTTGGTCCTGGCACGCTGGATGAAGCAGGACCTCGCGCCGCTGTACCCCGAACAGCAAGCGCAGCTGGACGCAAACCTGGCGCACTTCGAGCAGCAGGTGGGCGAGCTGGAGCAGGCCTTGCAAGCGCGCTTTCTGCCACTCAAGGACAAGCCCTATTTCGTTTTTCACGACGCCTATGCGTACCTGGAAGAGTATCTGGGAATCAAGCATCGCGATGTATTCAGCCTGTCACACGAGGTACAGCCTGGTGCACGCCACGTCAACGAACTGCGCGCCAAGCTGCGTGACGCCGGTCGCGCTTGTGTCTTCAGCGAGCCCCAGTTCACCCCGCGCCTGGTCAATAGCCTGACCGCCGGACTGCCAGTCGAAAGCGCTCAGCTGGACCCCTTGGGTGCGGACACGCCAGCCAGCGCCGACGGCTACGTGCATATGCTCAGCACCTTGACCGACAATCTCGGCGGCTGCCTGGAAAGCCTCTGACCCTGCATGGCCGACGTCCCGCTGCGGACGTCGGCCAGCTGCCCGATACCTCAACGCAGCCAGCGTCCGCGTAGCCGCCACCGCCAGAGCGCCCACCCCCAGATTGCCAGCTCGAGCAAAAACACCCAGTGGACGATGAAATTGAGCCACCAGGGCTGATAGCGCGCGGTGACCGTGACCAGCGAATAGCGCTGATCGACAAATGGCGCGAACCACCAGACGTCTCCCGCCAGGCTGTCCAGCACCACATGCAGCAGGCCGCCCAGACTGAACATCAGCAGCAACCAGGGCGCAGCCAGGCGTCGACACAGCGCCAACCAGCCCATTGCGCCCGACAGCAGACACAACCAGAGCAGCGGCCAATGGGTCGCATAGCGGTGGTGGTGGACCATGCTGTGGTCAACGAAGAAGAAGTACAGCATGTCAAAGTCGGGGAAGATGCCGCCCAGGGTACCGGCAATCAGCAACCAGACGGGACGCACCGGCGTACGGCGCAGCGGCGACAACATATAGCTTGAAAGGATGTAACCAGACGGCAGATGGGCAATCAGCATGGACCAGCGCCTGTTCGGCAGTGAAAGGGCAGGCCGTATGAGGGCCCGGACAGCACTCTGACCACGAAGCTGCCGGCCGGTTCTGAACGCTCTCAGTCCGAGGCGAGAAACTGCATCAAGGTAGCGCGCTGCGCATGCCCAGCGAGCCAGCTCTTGATCTCCGCCACCCGGGCCGCATCAGCGGCACCGACCTGCTGCTCCAGGCGCTCGCGCTTGAGCTGGGCCATTTTTTCGCTGCGCACCCGCCGCTGCCATTGCTCGGTAAATACCGCCGGCAGCTTGTGCGCCAGCTCCAGCGACTTCAGCAACTGCCATTCGCCGCCATCCAGCCAGGCTTCGTCACAGCGACCACACAGATCAATCCGGCTGGTCAGCGCCCCCGAGACCGAGAACTTGGTCATCAGGCCGCTGCACTTGGGGCAGGTCAGCGCGGCCTTGGCGTCTGCCTCCTCCACCACCTCGGTGGCGACCTCCCCATCCGCCAGCGGCGGCTCGTTGCGCTCCACCCAATCACGGTAATAGAGCAACGACAGCAACGACCCTGCGCACGCGGGGCAGCCCATCGCGGGCAAACCCTCTTCGACCTTGCTCGCCTGCAGGCGGATATTTCGACACTTGGGACACTGCATAGGATTACCTTTCCGTCCTTGAACCACGCGGCGACTTGCCACTTCCTCGGGGCAGCAGCTTAGCCTTTGGGGAGCAATAGCAACAAGCCTGAGTTGCCCGGGCGAAGCTGGGCAGCAGCCAGATGCCTGCCGCTCTGAAAGCCGCATTTGTAGCGTTTTTTTCCATGCACTACATTTTTGAATACAAAATGACGACGTTTTTGTACACAATATGCGACCGTTCAGCGCAGATGGTCGTGGCGGCCCGGTGTCGGCTGCGCTGCGAAGGCGGAACAAAACGTGCAAGCGCAACGGCGAGGGCTGTCAGGTTCAGCAGCCTTGCCCGGTACCCACAACAAGACGCAAGGAAAGGCCCATGGCTAACGACGACTTTCAGATCCGCGACATCGATCCGTCGCTCCACAACGAAGACCTGGCACCGCTGCCGCCGGGCAAGCGCAGCTGGGGCTGGTTCGAGATTTTCAACGTCTGGTCCAACGATATTCAGAGTCTGTTCGGCTATACCCTGGCTGCGACCCTGTTCATCTCCTATGGTCTGAGTGGCTGGGCGGTGCTCGCCGGTATCGTACTGGCGGGCTTTATCGTCATGGGCCTGGTGCAGCTGACCGGCAAGCCGAGCGTCAAGTACGGCATCCCGTTTCCGGTCATGGCGCGCTCCAGCATGGGGGTTCGCGGTGCCAACTTCCCCGCGGTGGTGCGCGGCATCGTGGCGATCTTCTGGTATGGCGTGCAGACCTACTTCGCCTCTACCGCGGTAGCGCTGCTGCTCAACGCCCTACTGGACTCACCGGCAGATGCCGGCACCTTTCTTGGCATGACCGCTATCGGCTGGGTCTCCTACTGCCTGGTCTGCGCCTTTCAGGTACTGCTGTTCGTACGCGGGATGGAGTGGATTACCCGCTTCCTCAACTGGGCCGGCCCGCTGGTGTATGTGGTGATGATCGCGCTGATGCTGATCATCTGGTATCAGGCAGGACCCAGTCTGCTGAACGAGCTGGGCAGCATCTTTGCGGGCAGTGGCGAGTACGCCGCAGGCCCGGTCGCCGCCTTCTTTGCGGTGGTTGGCACCATGGTGGCCTACTTCGCCGCCGTGGTGATCAACTACGGTGACTTCGCGCGCTTCGTAAAAAACGAGCAGCAGATGACCAAGGGCAACCTGCTGGGCCTGCCCGTTAGCCTGGCGATCTTCTCCTTGATTGCGCTGGTGATCACCGCCGGCACCGTGGTGGTGTTTGGCGAAACCCTGACCAACCCGACCGATATCGTCGCCCGCGTCGACAGCCTGACGCTGACCATCATCGCCGCACTGACCTTCTTTGCCGCGACCGTGGGCATCAACCTGGTGGCCAACTTCATTCCGCCCGCCTACGACATTGCCAACCTGGCCCCGTCACGCATCAGCGCCCGCACCGGCGGCTTCATCACCGCGGCCATCGCGTTCTTCATCGGTGCGCTCTGGGTTGCCTTCATCAGTGAGGTCGGCATCGCCGCCTTTGTCGACACCCTGGGCGCCATCCTGGCACCGTTGTATGGCATCATCGTGGCCGACTACTACCTGGTCCGCAAACAGCAGCTGGATCTGCAGGATCTGTTCAGCGCGCGCGAGCAGGGCGCCTACTACTTTGACGGCGGCTGGAACCGCAAGGCGCTGATTGCCTTTGCCGTGGCCTCGGTATTTTCGGTGGCCTCGGTCTGGGTGCCGGCGGTCAGCCAGCTGCACGGCTACGCCTGGCTGCTGGGCGCGCTGATGGGCGCCGTGCTGCATTACCTGCTGATGCGCAATGCGCCCGTGCTGCAGGCGTCCCCGCGCCAGAGCTAGACCGAACCCGCGCCGGGGTTCTCCCGGCGCCTGGCTACAAACGCTGCAGGGCCATCTCGATGGACTGGCTGGCCTTGCGCAGCCACACCTTGGTGCGTTGACGCTCCATCATGCTCAACTGCGCACCAGTACTGCTCTTCTGATTGATCGCCGACCAGAAGCTCAGGGCCAGCTTGTCGATGCGGTGCAGGGTGCCGACGTGCAGCTCGGGAATATCGACCACCGCCAGCAACCGGGGCGCCGCCGCCTCCGCCACCACCTGATCAATGTCGCTGAAGTCACTGCCGCAGCCATGGTTTCTGACCACCACACAGGGCATGAGCGCGCCGTACTTCTGGGCGAAGGTGCGCAACAGCATGACCGAGTCCCGTCCGCCATCGACCACGTACCAGAACAGCGTATTGACCCCCAGCTCATCGCACATCTCCAGTACTCCGCTGTCCTCCAGCCAACGATCCAGAAAGCGCTGACTCTGCGCGGGCAGGTCCACCAGCAGCTGCTTTTCATCGTCCTCGCTGGCCATCTCGATCAACTGATCAATGCTCTCGAAGTCGTCCAGCACAATCGGCTGGGTGAACTCGGGATAGTAATGGGTGAGGGTGGCGTGGGACTGGTCAGCATCGAAGCCGGCATACAGCAGACCGTTGTCGAGGAAGTACTGGGACAGCAAGCGCGAAACGACCGACTTGCCGACCCCGCCTTTCTCGCCACCGACGAAGTGAATGGTACTCATGAACGCGTCCTGTGCAGGGCTGGGAAAGAAAATCCAATGCGAAATATAGGCCAGCAATGCGTCCGGACTGTGACGTCTAGCGGCTGCGCAGCGCCGCCCAGGTTTTCTCGCCGACGATGCCATCCACCAGCAGGTCAGCCGCCTGCTGGAACTGCATGACCGCCAGCTCGGTCGCCGGGCCAAAGTCGCGGTCAATCGACAACCGATAACCCCGGCCGACCAGCAACTCCTGCAGCACCTGCACGGCATCACCAAAAGAGCCTCGGCGCAGGGCCACCGAGGTGCCGCCCTGTAGCTGCGACACCCGCAATCCCTCCATAGCCGCCAGCGCGGTCTTGGCCTTCTGCAGGTACTGACGCCGGTCGTCCAGACCGTTGAGGCCACCATTCACCAGGCGGGTGGCACGGATCAGGTCGTCGCGATCAGCCGCGTTGTTGATCTGCCGGGTCTGCCAGTACTCGCAGGCAATCTTCAGCGAGGTCAGCGGCTCGGCGGCCAGCGCCGGCTCGGCCTCCAGCGGCAGTCGCAGGCGCTCGCCCATCTGCCGGTAGTTGGCCCGCCCGGTCAGCTGGATAAGTCCGCGACCCTTGTAGCGCCGGCCATCGCCACGCTCGGTGTTGCCCAGGTCACGCCGGCCCTCGTAGGCCGCGCCGCTGGCAAACTCCTCAGTGGTACGAAACCCGGCACATTCATGGGTCACCTGCGCCATGAAGTGCGCAATCCGCAGGCGGCTGTCGATCCGGTAAAGGGCAAGGGTAGGGGCAAACGCGGCGGATATGTCGCCAACGATGCGGCGCTGAGCGTCCGCGCGGGCGCCGGAAAAACGGGGAGAAACAGCGAGGATAAAGGCTCCGTCGACGGGAATCATGGTGGCAGCTCCGTTAGGCAACGGCACTGCCTGACGACGCCGCTGGGTTAATGCCTAACCAGATTAGCTGCTATCACCTAGAGCGCCAGCGGCAGCCCAACAGCAACTACCCGATGCTGCAGCAGCAGGCGGGCAAAGTGCTGCGGGTCTTTCACCAGCACGCCGTCCTGCCCGGCAAACTCCTCGGCTGCAATCTGCCGCGACAGCCAGAAGCGCAGTGCCGCCAGACGCAACATGGCCGGCCAGCAATCGGCTTCAGCAGCGGTGAACGGACGTCGCGCCGCGTACCCGGCGAGCAGGGCGCGAACCCGGCGGGGCACCAGGGCACCATCGTCACCCAGACACCAGTCGTTGACGGCAATGGCCACGTCGTACAGCATCCAGCCACTGGCTGCATTGTAAAAATCGATCACACCACTCAGATGGTGGCCGTCAAACAGCACGTTGTCACGGAACAGGTCCGCGTGCAGTACCGCCCGCGGCAGACCGGGGTCCTGTCGTCGCCAGTGCACCAGCTGCTGCAACAGCTCTTCCAGCGCTTCGGCCAGCGGGCCAGCCTGCTGCGGCAACTGCTGCCGCGCCTGATCCTGCATCCAGTCCACACCGCGCTCGTCCGGCCGCGCCAGCGCAGTATCGCGAGTCGCCTGGTGCAGTTGCGCCAGCCAGGCGCCAACCGCTTCGCAGTGGCTGGCGTCCGGCTGACCGACATGCCCACCGGCCAGCCGGGGCTGCAGCAGGGCCGGACGCCCCTTGAGCTGATGCAGACACTGACCGCTGCGATCAGCCACTGCATAGGGCACCGCCAGCCCGGCCTGCTGCAGACAGGACAGCAGCTCGACCAGAAACGGCAATGCCGCCGGATCGCCGCGCTCTACCAGGGTAAGCACAAACTCACCGCCCTCGCAGCTGACAAAGAAATTGCTGTTCTCGCTGCCGCCGTCGATGCCCTGGTAGTCAACCAGCCGGCCCAAACTGAAACCGGCAATAAAGTCTTCCAGCTCAGCCCGCGCCAGCGGGGTAAACACAGACACGGCTCAGGTCACCACTCGAAGATTTTCCAGGAGGGAATACGCAGCCCCTCGGGCTGGTCTGAGCGCACGTAGTTGCCGTCGTCATCTACCGCCACCAGGTAATAGGGCGCGCCGCTGGTGGGGATAACCTTGATGGCATAGAGAAAACCGTTGACGCGGTATTCTTCCACAGTGCGGTCGCCTTCCTGACGGATGGTCACCTCAGGGTCGCCCGGTACCGCGTCCTGCGCCATGACCGAAGCACTGCCCAACAACAGCGCGGCGGCCAATCCAAAGCCCGTTCTACGAATCATGGTAGTCTTGTCCTTTGCCTGAATGATGCCCTCATTCTAGCCCCATTGGCTCCGGAATTGTTGACCTGACGCATGACAGACTCCACACCCCTCGTCCTGGTGGACGGTTCGTCCTACCTTTATCGCGCCTTCCACGCGCTGCCACCACTGACCACCAGCAAGGGGCAGCCGACCGGCGCGGTGAAAGGCGTGCTGAACATGCTGAAAAGCCTGCTCAAGCAGTATCCCGACAGCCCGATCGCGGTCGTGTTCGACGCCAAAGGGCCGACCTTCCGCGACGAGATGTTCGAGCAGTACAAGTCGCACCGCCCGCCGATGCCGGATGATCTGCGCTCGCAGATTGAACCGCTGCATGCCGCCGTGCGCGCGCTGGGTCTGCCACTGCTGTGCGTCGATGGCGTGGAAGCGGATGACGTGATTGGCACCCTGGCGCGCCAGAGCGCCGACGCCGGCCGCGCCGTGGTGATCTCCACCGGTGACAAGGACATGGCCCAGCTGGTCGATGACCACATCACCCTGGTCAACACCATGACCAACACGGTGATGGACATTCAGGGCGTACACGACAAGTTCGGCATCGGCCCGGAACTGATCATCGACTACCTGGCGCTGATGGGCGACAAAGTCGACAACATTCCCGGTGTTCCCGGCGTGGGCGAGAAAACCGCGCTGGGCCTGCTAACCGGCGTCGGCGGCGGTCTGGACGTGATCTACAACAACCTGGACAAGGTCCCGGAACTGGCCATTCGCGGCGCCAAGAAGCTGCCCGAGAAGCTCGAAGAGCACAAGGAGATGGCCTACCTCTCCTACCAGCTGGCCACCATCAAGCTGGACGTGCCACTGGAAGTACAGGTCGACGCGCTGCAGCCCAGCGCCGCCAACCGTGAAGCGCTGATCGAGCTGTATCGGGAAATGGAGTTCAAGAGCTGGCTCGACGACCTGCTGCGCGAAGCCAAGGCCGAGGGTCAGGCCGGCAGTGCCGACGAACCCGCCGAAACGCAACAGAACCACTACGAAATCATTACCGAGCAGGCCGACTTCGAGCGCTGGCTCGGCAAGCTGGCGGCTGCCGAGCTTTTCGCCTTCGATACCGAAACCACCAGCATCGACGCCCAGCGCGCCGAGCTGGTTGGCGTGTCGCTAGCGGTCCAGCCTCACGAGGCGGCCTATATCCCGGTTGCCCACAGTTATATGGGCGTACCCGAGCAGCTCGACCGCGATCAGGTACTCGCCGCGCTCAAGCCCTATCTGGAAGACCCGGCCAAGGCCAAGGTCGCCCAGCACGCCAAGTACGACATCAACGTACTGGCCCACTACGACATCCGCGTGCAGGGCGTGGCCTTCGATACCATGCTCGAGTCCTACGTGCTGGACGCCACCGCTACCCGTCACGATATGGACAGCCTGTCGCTCAAGTACCTGGGCCAGGGCACCATCAAGTTCGAAGAGATCGCCGGCAAGGGCAGCAAGCAGCTGACCTTTGACCAGATCGCCCTGGAGCAGGCCGGCCCCTACGCCGCAGAAGATGCCGATGTGACCCTGCGCCTGCACCAGACCCTGTGGGCCAAGCTGCAGCCACAGACCTCGCTGGCGCGCGTCCTGCAAGAGATCGAGATGCCGCTGATGCCGGTGCTGGCGCGTATTGAGCGCAACGGCGCACTGGTCGACGCCAAGCTGCTGGGCCAGCAGAGCATCGAGCTGGGCGAGAAGATGGTGGCGCTGGAGCGCCAGGCGTTCGAGCTGGCGGGCGAGGAGTTCAACCTCGGCTCACCCAAGCAGCTGGGTGCCATTCTGTATGAAAAGCAGGGCCTGCCGGTGCTGTCGAAAACCGCCAAGGGCCAGCCCTCGACTGCCGAAGCGGTGCTCGCCGAACTGGCCGAACAGGGCTTCGAGCTGCCGCAGGTGATCATGCAGTATCGCAGCGTCAGCAAGCTCAAGAGCACCTACACCGACCGCTTGCCGGAGCAGATCAACCCGCGCACCGGACGCATTCACACCTCCTATCATCAGGCGGTAGCTGCCACCGGCCGACTGTCGTCCTCAGACCCGAACCTGCAGAACATCCCGATCCGCACCACCGAAGGCCGGCGCATCCGCCAGGCCTTTGTCGCCCCCAAGGGCTACAAGCTGCTGGCGGCCGACTACTCGCAGATCGAACTGCGCATCATGGCGCACCTGGCTCAGGACGCTGGCTTGCTGGATGCCTTCAAGCACGATCTGGACGTCCACCGCGCCACCGCTGCCGAAGTGTTCGGCGTCGAGCTGGACGAGGTCACCGGCGACCAGCGCCGCAGCGCCAAGGCGATCAACTTCGGCCTGATCTACGGCATGAGCGCCTTCGGCCTGGCCAAGCAGATCGGCGTCGACCGCAAACAGGCCCAGGCCTACATCGACCGCTACTTCACGCGTTATCCGGGCGTACTCAGCTATATGGAACGGACCCGCGAGCAAGCCAGCGAGCAGGGTTACGTCGAAACCCTGTTCGGCCGCCGCCTGTACCTGCCGGAAATCCACGCCAAGAACCAGGCCATGCGCAAGGCCGCCGAACGCACCGCCATCAACGCGCCGATGCAGGGCACCGCCGCCGACATCATCAAGCGCGCGATGATCAAGGTAGAAGCCTGGCTGAACGACAGCAGCCTGGATGCCCGCGTCATCATGCAGGTACACGACGAACTGGTTCTGGAAGTACGTGAAGACCAGATCGACGCCGTCACCCAGGGCCTCAAGGAGCACATGGCCCAGGCCGCCGAACTCGACGTGCCGCTGGTGGTTGAGGTAGGGGTGGGTGACAACTGGGACGAGGCGCACTAGCGGCGGCCCTTTGGGCCGAGCTGCAAGCTTCAAGCCGCAAGAAAAACCCGCAACATTCGACCTTGCACGGGTTTAGCTTGCGGCTTGCAGCTTGAAGCGTGCCGCTGAAAACGGCAGCGCCTAAGCGCTGCCGTTTTCATAACCAACCCATCTAAAACTTTTTTTGAACTTATGCCGAACCCACCCGGTCAGAGCTTATGAACGGCTTGAGAGCCATTCATGCTCCTTAGATGTGATTTAGTGTTGGCAGAAAAACCGGGCACTCCCTTTCCTAGCACAGCCCGGTTAGTTAACCCCGAGCCTCCCTCCCCATAGAAGCTCGGGGTTTTTTTTGCCTGCAATTCAGGTCTGCTGCGGTTTCGCTCACCCGCCTGCTCGGTTATCCCTCGCCACCTTCCTGCTCAACCGGGAACAACCACTGCGCCAGCCGCCCGTGGGCCTCATCAATGCCCATGCGCTTGGGCGAGGAAAACAGCTGTACGCTGGCATTGGAACCCAGTTCCTTGCGCATCCGTGTCTGCACCTTGAGTAGCGCATTCTTGGCCGCGCCAAAGGCCATCTTGTCGGCCTTGCTGAGCAGCACATGCGCCGGGATGTCGCTCTTGCGCGCCCACTCGAGCATCATGCAGTCAAAATCCGACAGCGGATGACGCAGATCCATCACCAGCACCAGTCCGACCAGACTCTGACGTCCAGTCAAATAGGCATCCAGATGCTGCTGCCAGTGCGCCTTCAGCTCCAGCGGTACCTTGGCGTAGCCGTAACCGGGCAGATCCACCAGGCGACGTTCGTCATCCAGCCGGAAAAAGTTGATCAGCTGCGTACGCCCCGGCGTCTTGGACGTGCGTGCCAGACGCGCGTGGGTCAGGGTATTGAGGGCGCTGGACTTACCCGCATTGGAGCGGCCGGCAAAGGCCACTTCCAGCCCCAGATCGGGCGGGCACTGGGACACCAGGCTGGCGCTTTTGATGAAGGTAGCCTGCTGACAGAGGGAGACGAGAGGGGTGCTGGAGGACATGGGATTCCCATTGAAGCCGGCGCAACAGGCCGGACACTGATGACGTTCACGTTTGCGGCCCGCTTAGTATATAATGCGGCGGTTCTGGGAAGCACTGACCAATTGCCTCGGCTCGTGTCAGGCTCAAAAGAGGCCTGCCGGTCAGGCTGTGGTCCAGGGTGCGGCATTTCAGCCATTGCACCGGGGCCAGTGCGCCGCTAGCATGAGCACAAAATCAAGGTAGCCTGCGCTGGATAACGCGGTCATCAAGGCCGGACAGCAGGCAAAGCCAACACGTTTTCTTTTAGCCGTTATTGGATTAGCCGATGAATAAATTACTCGTTAGTCTGGTGTTGACCCTGGGTGTCGCCACGAGCGCGCACGCTCTTGAGGGCAACGCAGAAGCCGGTCAGGGCAAGGTCGCCGTCTGTGGCGCCTGTCACGGTGCAGACGGCAACAGCCCAGCCCCCAACTTCCCCAAGCTGGCTGGCCAGGGTGAACAGTATCTGCTCAAGCAGATCACTGATATCAAGGAAGGTCGTCGCGTCGTCGTCGAAATGACCGGCATGCTGGACGGACTGAACGAGCAGGACCTGGCAGACATCGCTGCCTACTTTGCTTCCCAGAGCATGACGCTGGGCGTTGCTGATCCGGCCCTGGCCGAGCGCGGCGAAGCCATCTTCCGTGGCGGCAATCTGGACACCGGTCTGCCGTCCTGCACTGGCTGCCACTCTCCGACTGGCAAGGGTAACCCGCCGGCGTCCTACCCGCGCCTGGCTGGCCAGCACGCCACCTACACTGCCAAGCAGCTGACCGACTTCCGTGAAGGCAACCGCACCAACGACGGTGACGCCGCCATCATGCGCACCGTTGCCAGCCGCCTGAGCAACAAGGATATCGAAGCAGTTTCCGCCTATATCCAGGGCCTGCGTTAAGCGTAAGCGCTTGTAACAAATAAAGGGCAGCCAGCGGCTGCCCTTTTTTGTGCCCGCAAGGTTTGTATCTGGTAATCACGGAATCTTTGTTCTACTGTCGGGTCTCACATCCGTCATCACCCCGTTTTGGAGTTCTACATGCGTGCGTTGTTCAGCGTTGCCCTGATCTGGCTGCTTGGCAGCTTTGCTCTGGCCCAAGCCCAGGAAGCCCCCTACCAGGCTGGCGTGCATTACGTCGTCCTGCCGACCCCAGCCGCGACCGCCGACCCGGAGAAGATCGAGGTGGCAGAGCTGTTCTGGTACGGCTGTCCGCATTGCTACACGCTGAACCCGATGGTGACCGAGTGGAGCAAGACCCTCCCCGACGACGTGGTCTTCCGCCCGGTACCGGCCATGTTCGGTGGCGCCTGGAACACCCACGGCCAGCTGTTCTACACCCTGGACAGCCTGGGCAAGCTGGAAGAGACCCACGACGCCGTCTTCAACGCGATTCACAAGCAGAACAACCGCCTGGAAGATGAAGACGCCATGATCGACTTCCTTGAAGCCTACGGCATCACTGAAGACGAGTTCCGCAAGGCATGGAGCTCCTTCGGCGTGAAGAGCCGCATCGATCAGGCCACCCGCCTGGCCCGCTCGTACCGCGCAACCGGTGTACCCTGCCTGATCATCAACGGCAAATACCGTATCGAAGGCCAGATGGCCGGCAGCTACGAAAACATGATGAAAATTGCCGAATACCTGATCGAGCAGGAACGTCAGGCCACCCAGGGCTGATCCATGCTTTCGGTCGGCAACATCAATGGTCGCCGCACCACCCGGGGTCACATGGCCCCGGGAGAGCTGCGCACCAATGAACACTGCACCAACGACCGGCAGCCGCTGCCCGATGTCCTGCGCCTGCTGAGCTTCAATATCCAGGTCGGCATCAATACCCAGCGCTATCACCACTACCTGACCCGCAGCTGGCAGCATCTGCTGCCCCACGCCGGACGCCAGCAGCAGCTGGGGCGCGTAGCGCAGTTGCTCAACGAGTTTGATCTGGTCGCCCTGCAGGAAGTCGATGGCGGCAGTCTGCGTTCCGGCTTCGTCAATCAGGTGGAGCACCTGGCCCGCGAAGGGGCCTTCCCCTACTGGTATCAGCAGCTCAACCGCAACCTTGGGCGCTTTGCCCAGCACTCCAACGGCTTGCTCAGCCGCTACGCGCCTGACCTGCTGGAAGACCATAAGCTGCCGGGCATCCTGCCGGGCCGTGGCGCCATCCTGACGCAATTCGGCCAGGGCGAGGAATCGCTGCTGGTGGTCATGATGCACCTGGCACTAAGTACCAAAGGGCGCGCCAACCAGCTGGCCTACGTGCGCGAGCGCATCGCCGATCACCGTCATGTGGTGCTGATGGGCGATATGAATACCCACGCCGAGGACTTGCTGGAACACTCGCCGCTCAAGGGCGCCAACCTGCAGGCACCAGACCTGCCGGGCACCTACCCGAGCTGGCGGCCGGCACGCGTGCTGGATCATATCCTCATCAGCCCCAGCCTGGAGATCGATCGGGTCGACGTGCTGCCGCAAGCCATCTCCGACCATCTGCCCGTCGCCATGCATATCAAACTGCCAACCAGCCTCTGTCAAAGCTAGCCAGCCACCCCACATACCCTATAATCTCTGGGAATCAACCCCGGAGCCATCATGTCGGACACCCAGCCTAACACCAACGGCTCTTCCCGCTATTTCGAGTCTGAGGAACAGACCGAGCTGCTGAAACGTGGCCTGGTGCGCGTCAGTATCGCGGCTGCGGGCATCGACCCGCTGCTGGACAAACGGCTGAATGAGCTACGTCGCGCCCTGCGCTCGGACGCGCCTGCGCACCTGCTGGGCGAGCTGCTGCCCGACCTTGAGCGAGCCGTGCTGGCTGCCGACCAGAACCGTCAGCAAGCCTCCAGCGACACCAGCAAGGCAGTGCACAAACTGATCGAACAGCTGCAGGAGTGTGAGCCCCCGCGCGAGGTGGCCCGCGCACTGCGCGCGCTCGAGCGTCAGCTCGGTGAGCTTGCCGAACTCCCACGCAAACTGCCCTCGCTGCTGGGTGAGTTGCAGCAACTGCAACAGCAAGCCCTGCAGCACAGCGAAGAGCAAAGCAGCAGCGGTCTCTGGTCCCGCCTGTTGCGTCGCAAGCAGCGCGCAGAGCTCCAGGCAGGCCCGCTCAGCGACGATGAGGTAGCAGCCCCCGCCGCCGAGCAGGCGGCCCAGGACAACACCGTCGCCTCACCGCCACCAGAGCAAGAGCAAGAGCAAGAGCAGCCCGCCGACAGCGCCAGCAATATCAGCGGCGAGGAGCAGCACTTTTCCCAACTGGCGGCCCATATCGAATCGATTCTGCTGCGTCTGCTAAGCGAACTGCAGGTACTGGAAACCCAGCAAGCGGCCCGCGACCGGCTGCGCGAGCAGGTCAGCAAGGGCCTCAACTGGTATGAACTGACCGCCGCCCTCGACGCCCTGTGCGACTTGGTGCTGGGCGCCCAGCAGAGCCGCCAGGCCGACTTTGAGCGCTACCTGCTGCAACTCAATGAGCGCCTGAGCCAGTTCCAGGGCAACCTGGAAGAAGCCCAGAACAGCTACAGCGGCTCGCTGGACGCCGAGCGCGAACTCAGCGGGACCATTCGCGGCCAGGTGCAGGTGCTCAATGACAGCGTGCGCGATGCCGACGATTTGAGTTCACTCAAGGCCAACGTTGAAGCCCGGCTGAACTCGCTGCTGGAGAATATCGACAAGGCCCGTGAGCTGCGCGAGGCGCGCGACAGCGAAGTCGCCGAACGCCTGAGCACCATGGTCGAGCGTATTCAGGCCATGGAGGTAGAGGCGCAGACCTTCCGCCACCACCTTGAGGAGCAACGCCAGCAGGCGCTGATCGACAGCCTGACCGGCCTGGCCAACCGCAGCGGCCTGCAGCAACGTATGGACGAAGAGTTTGAACGCTGGCAACGCTACGGCGGCCGCCTGCTGCTGGTCGTGCTGGACGTAGACCACTTCAAATCGATCAACGATCGCTTTGGCCATCTGGCCGGCGACAAGGTGCTGCGCCTGATCGCCCAGCAAGTGTCTCGGCGCCTGCGCAAGACCGACTTTATCGGGCGCTTTGGTGGCGAGGAATTTGTCATCCTGATGCCCGGCGTCAGCCCGGAACAGGGCATCGTCGCCCTGGAAGAGCTGCGTAGCGGTATCGAAGGCACGCCCTTCCACTTCAAGAGCGAGCCGGTGCCGGTCACCATCTCCCTGGGCTTCACCGAGTTCACCCGGGACGACTCGCTGGACAGCGCCTTTGATCGCGCCGACAAGGCGATGTACCAGGCCAAGGAATTGGGCCGCAACCGAGTGGTGCACGCCGCAACGTCATGAGTCTGCTATTCCCTCGTTTACGCACCCTGCTGGCTCTGTCCGCAGCCCTGCTGACAGGCTGCACCACCGGCCCCGCCATCGACACCCGTTACCAGGCCCGCAGTCAGGACAGCCGGGTGCAGTACGTGGTGCTGCACTACACCTCGTCGGGTTTCGCGCGCTCGCTGTTCAGCCTGACCCAGGGCGACGTCAGCAGTCATTACCTGATCAGTGATGGTGAACCGGTGATCTATCAACTGGTGGATGAAAACCGCCGCGCTTGGCATGCCGGCGACAGCAGCTGGCAAGGCCGCACCTGGCTGAACGCCAGCACCATCGGCATCGAAATGGTACAACCCGGCTACACCGACACCGCGACCTGCCGTCAGTGGCACCCCTGGGCGCAACCGCAGATCGATGCATTGATCAGCCTGCTCAAGGGCATCCAGCAACGCCACCAGCTGCCGCCAGAAGCCATCCTCGGCCACAGCGATGTCGCGCCGCAGCGCAAGGTCGACCCTGGCCCGCTGTTCCCCTGGGCGCAGCTCGAAGCGGCTGGCCTGGCCACCCGCGTTGACCTGCAGCGCGCCGAGGTCATGCGCCACTGGCTGATGGGGCGCGTTCCCTCGGTGACCTGGTTCCAGCAGGGCCTGCAGCGTTGGGGCTACGCCGTCCCGGCCCATGGCAGCCTGGATGAGGCCACGCGCAACGTGATTGCCGCCTTCCAGATGCGCTTTCGCCCGGCGCGCTTTGACGGCTTGCCCGACAGCGAGACCGCCGCGTTGCTCGCTGCACTGGTGCCGCAGCAGGGCAGCGAGCTGCTCAATGACCCCGCCCCCCAGTGGTATCAGCCCGATCAGCCTCAGCTCAGTCCACGGCTGCCACCCTGCACCGCGGCGGACTGATCAGGCATGCTGAACTGGATCTGGCTCGGCTTTTTCATCAGTGCCTTTGCTGCCGCGCTCTGGCAGTGGCTGGGGTTGGGCGACGCCGAGGTGTTCAGCCGCCTGGTGACAGCGCTGTTCGATATGGCGCGGCTGAGCGTGGATATCATTCTGGTACTGGTCGGCACCATGACCCTGTGGCTGGGGTTTCTCAATATTGCCGAGCGTGCCGGGCTGATCAGTCAGCTGGCGCGCCTGCTCACCCCGCTGTTTCGCCGGCTGATGCCGGAGGTGCCGGCAGGGCACCCGGCGCTGGGCCACATCACCATGAACTTTGCTGCCAACGTGCTCGGTCTGGACAACGCCGCCACGCCCATCGGCATCAAGGCGATGCATTCGCTGCAAAGCCTGAATCCGAGCAAGGACACCGCCAGCAACGCGCAGATCCTGTTTATGGTGCTCAACACCTCGTCGCTAACGTTGCTACCGATCACTGTGTTCATGTACCGCGCCCAGCAAGGTGCCAGCGACCCGACCGAGGTGTTCCTGCCGATCCTGCTGGCCACCAGCGCCTCCAGTCTGGTTGGTCTGCTGAGCGTTGCGCTGATGCAGCGCCTGAAGCTCTGGGACCCGGTTGTGCTGGCCTACCTGGCGGGTGGCGCCGCCGCGCTCGGACTGCTGCTGACCACCCTCGCCGGCCTGTCGGCCGAGGCGCTGGCGGCCACTTCCACACTGGTCGGCAACCTCACCCTGTTCGGTATCGTCATCGCCTTCTTGCTGATCGCAGCCCTGCGCAAGGTCAACGTCTACGACAGCTTTATTGAAGGCGCCAAGCAGGGTTTTGAAGTCACCATCTCGCTGCTGCCGTTTCTGGTTGCCATGCTGGTCGCCGTCGGCGTGCTGCGCGCCAGCGGCGTGCTCGACGCCCTGCTCGATGGCATCCGTTGGATCGCCGACGGGCTCGGCTGGGACACCCGCTTTATCGATGCGCTACCGACCGCCTTCATCAAACCGCTATCGGGCAGCGGCTCACGCGCCATGATGATCGAAACCATGAACACCTTCGGCGTCGACAGCTTCCCCGCCCAGCTGGCCGCGACCTTCCAGGCCAGTACCGAGACGACCTTCTACGTGCTCGCCGTCTACTTCGGTGCCATCGGTATCAGCCGCGTACGCCACGCGCTGGGTTGCGCGCTGCTGGCCGACCTGGCCGGCATGCTTACGGCCATCGGCGTCTGCTACTGGTTTTTTGGCTGACAGCTGCAAGGCGGATGGCTG
>CESO01039348.1_pt1 | contig 83841 bp, 77 predicted proteins | sample 356341 | NCBI WGS metagenome assembly CESO01 (sample SAMEA2621812, study PRJEB7988) | marine metagenome | biome: marine biome (ENVO:00000447); feature: deep chlorophyll maximum layer (ENVO:xxxxxxxx); material: "saline water (ENVO:00002010), including plankton (ENVO:xxxxxxxx)" | depth 35 m | reverse complement strand
CCCCCCCTTATCGGACAAGATATTGCCCACAATGGCTTTAGCTGCCTCTGATCCCAATGAAAACTTGGGTTGAGGCCGATTGTCGTGTACCCTCTAGCGTTGGTGTACTGGAGCAAGCTGCTTCGGACTTTCAGCATCAATCTGTACTGGGCAGGAGGTCCCGTCGGTGCTGGTTATAACGCGACGAGAAGGTGAAGAAGTTGTCATCGGAGATCCAGCGAATCCCATTGGGATCGTGAGGATCGCATCCGTGAAGGGCGATCGTGTCCGTCTGGCATTGAATTTCCCACGTGATGTGGAAGTTCACAGGCGAGAGGTTGCCGAGCAGATCGCATCCGAGAACCCGACTGTAGTTGGCAAAATACGTCCAGCAGGCAGTTGAACTCCCGTTACGGCTTCATTCCAATAAAAAAAGTTCGTGACGTGTGGTGGGACACGCCACGAACCGGGAAGGGGTGGACTCGCGAACCAAATGGTTCGCAAGCCGCTCATTGAGGAAGCGTGACCGGTTCCGTTGGGAATCGGTGCACGCGCGGCCCCGGCTATGCCGGGAGGGTGGCAGGTCCACAATGACGTCCGTGTCACCGAGGAGGATTCCCTGCCGTTCTGCAGGCCATCCATGGCCTGCTCAATCGTGATTCAGAGGATCCTGGCGGGATCAGTCGCCGGTGGGAAGGCGAGTGACTATCCCCGATTTCCTGAGCCATCCATGGCTCTGTGGTGCGGTAATCGTGCCTTGAAGTCCATTTCAAGGCAGTTTCATGCCGGGAAGATCCAAATCAATCCTGATGTTCATACGCCCAAGGGTCGTTCATTCACCTCCATGGTTTCGGTGGCGATCCTGAGCACGTCGTGCTCGCATGACGATCTCCGACTGCTTGGCTAGTTTCTCGTCTCGTCTTCTGGCCCAGGCCTCCGGATCCCTCAATTCGAGATGATCCTTGACGCCGAGAATGACCACGTTCGATTCCAGACCAGCTAGATTCAGCAGACGTTCCGGAATCCTGATTCGACCGCTCTTGTCCGGCTCCACCCAGGCTGACTGGCTGTAGAGAAGTTCTTCGAACTCGGCAAGATCCTCGTCGGGCAGCAGTGATTGCTCCGAAGTCGAAGCCAGCTTCTCGAACGTCTTTTCGGGCCACAGCCACAGGGAAGCATCTGTTCCAGGAGCCAGATAGAACGCACAGCCGTGACGCGCCGGATCCAGCCTCGAGCGGATCTCTGACGGAATGGCAACTCGATGCTTGGCATCGATCGTGTGTTCGTACTCGCCTGTAAAAAGCACGCATCTGGCCCTCACCTCTTGCCAGCTGATTCGCCCTCCAGAGTCGGAAGACCAGATGGTGGTCTCCAGGAGCCCTTTGCTCTGGCACGAGACGGCCCGTGCTTGCTGAAAGGGTGATTGGAATCAGCTGTCCAACTGCTCGGGAGATTACCCCACGATGCCCCACAATGCAACACATTTAAGCCCCATCACCCATTCATTCCCCCATTTCATCACGCAAAGTCCCTTCATGGCGTGTAGATCGACCGTGTTATCGCACCTCGGAGATTTAATTTTCTGAAGACAACTTTTCAAGGTCTTCAGACATGGAGATGAGCTCAAATGCATCCTGAACCACTCTTTATCGGCCAATTTGTGTTTTATCCACGATTCAACCACAAGTCCCATTCTCAGGATGCATGGAGCTCATTCTGGCGCAGACTGAAGTGTCGATGAGATTGCATCAGCTTCAGACCAAGGATGAGCCCAGTGAGAATGCCACATGACCGCATTGTGAATGTCGATCAAGCTTCGAGTGATACCGTCGATCCAAGGATCGTTGGATCACTTCCACAGGGCCAGTTCCTCATGACGGCATCCGCAGACGGAGTCCGATCAGGTCATATCACTCGCTGGGTCCAGCAATGCAGCCAGGTTCCGTTGCTTGTGAGCGTCGCGATACCAAGAGGAACCACGATCGAACCACTCCTCCGCGACAGTCGCTGCTTTGCCATCTGCGGGATTCGACCGGAAGACCGTGTCATCGACCGCCGGTTCAACGTCGATGACAAGAATCAGGAAGATCCATTCGTCGGACTGGACTCCTTCCACGACATCACCGGCGCCCCCATCCTTCGCAGAGCCCGGTACTACCTTGATTGCGAACTGATAGGGCACCTGGCCATGGAGTCGGATTGCCGGATATACATCGGACAGGTCGCCAGTGGCCAATGGCTGGATCTGAACGAAGCCAGCGGCGACGGCGCCTGAATTAGCCATTCAACTCATGTCTGCCGGTCGTGGATCCCAAGCGATTTCCCGATCTGCTCGTCCATGGCCTCGTCGAACACGTCACAGGAGAAACGCTCCGCATTCAGGCGGCAGTCCGTGTCCTGGACATGCCAGCGACTGGATTCACCCATGGCATGCGCAAACGCCTCTGACGACTGCTCATCCACGAACAGGCCGGACTCGGAGGTTATGGTTTCCAAGGCACCACCCCTACCCAGTGCAATCACCGGACAACCGCAGGCCTGTGCTTCCACCGCGACGATTCCGAAGTCCTCTTCCTGAGGAAAGAGCAGCGCTCTTGTCGATCGGTACAGATCCCGCAGGTCCTCATCGGAAACACGACCAAGAAACTCCACACCCGGCAGGGACTCGCGACGAAGCGATTCCAACTGGCTTCCCCCACCGACAACCTTGATTGCATGCCCACCATCAACCGCCGCCTTGATGGCCAGATCGGTTCGCTTGTACGGCTCGAGTGCGCCGACCACGAGAAACCAGTCCTGCCTGTCTACATCAGCATCAGGTGTGAAGTAGTTCGTTCTCACCGGAGGATAGACCACCGTGGACTCCCGGTCCCAGCATCGTCTTATGCGATCGGCGATATGGTGACTGTTGGCCAGGAAACAATCGACGCCCTTGGCTGTCTTCCGATCCCATTTCTGAAAACGGCCGCGAATGGTCCGAAGTCCTGCGGCACGGAGATATCCCCTCGAGCCAACGGCATAGTCCTCCGTCTGATCCCATATGTATCGCGCGGGGGAATGGCAGTAGCAGAGATGAGGCACACCCTCGGGCACCTTGACGGACTTGGCCACCGACGAACTGTCGGAAAGAACCAGATCACACTCGCGAATGGCAAGCGACTCGATCATCCTGGGGATGATCGGCAGATACCACCGTCGAAGGGAACCGCTGGCACCGGGCAATCGCTGCATGGGGGATACATGAATTCGACAGGCGTCGATCGCATCCGTGAGTGGCGAACCATCGTGCACAAGCGTGTACAGATCCGTGGGCCCGTACCGGGAAGCGAATCGGTCAAGAACACGTTCAGCACCACGGACTGTGACGAGCCAATCATGGACTAGGACGATGTCTGGATGGCCGCTCTTGCCTATCATCATTGAATCATGCCCAATCACACTCTTCATGCAGCCAACTTGCTGAAACTGGATTACCTCGCCGAGGCCGGCAATCATCCCTCGCCATGCCCGATCGTTGACGTCCACACGCATCTGTCCGGAAACGATGCCGTGAGGTGCTACCAGCGAGCCGCTGATGCGTACGGTATCACGCTCACCTACAGCATGACCCCACTCGATCAGGTCGAGACCGTCCAGTCCATTCTCGGAGAACGAGTCCGCTTCATCGCCGTTCCCGATTTTGCCCAGGAGGATCGTCTTCATGCCCATGGAGAGGGTTTCCTGGAGCGTATACGGGCATTCCATGATCTTGGAAGTCGTATTGTCAAATTCTGGTCGGCTCCTCGGGGAATCGATTATGGAATCGAGTCCGGCAATCCGGGTCTGCTGGCGCTCGATTCGCCCCAGCGTCTGGCGGCTATGGATCTGGCGTCTGAACTGGGAATGATGTTCATGACCCATGTCTCCGACCCGGATACCTGGTTCGAGACTCGTTACACAGATGCCCAACGGTATGGAACCAAGCGAGATCAGTATGAACCACTTGAAAGACTGCTTGATCGATACCAGCAACCCTGGATAGCGGCTCATATGGGTGGCTGGCCGGAGGATCTGTCATTCCTCGATGGGCTGCTCGAACGTCATGACAACCTTCATCTTGACACCTCGGCCACCAAGTGGATGATTCGAGTCCTCAGTACGCATACCAACGAGGATCTGGCTTCCTTCCTGGCAAGATGGAAAGGAAGGATCCTCTTCGGCTCGGACATCGTCACCCGCGAAGAGCACATGACACCGGCCGAACAGCTCCCGAGCGATCCCCCACCACAGGCTGCCTCACCCGAGGAGGCGTTCGATCTCTACGCAAGTCGTTATTGGGCTCTTCGAACCTTGTGGGAAAGCGACTATCGAGGACCTTCTCCGATTGCGGATCCCGATCTTGAGATGGTCGACCCCGATCGGTTCGGACCATTGGATTCACCCGCCCTGGAGGGAAAGGGGATTCCGGAGGAACTGCTGGTATCCCTGTATCACGATGCCGCGATGAATCTGCTCGCCCCGGATAGGGAAATGGCCCGCTGATACAGCGTGTCCAGGTTCTGCAGGTAACCGGCCCAACGCTCCTGCCAGGCATCGGGCTCGATCTCGACCTTCTCCCGCATGTTCTCACTGAGCCACTTGGTTGCTGCGTGCTCGCCATGCATCAAGGAGTGATGCAGGAGTGGATGCCGTCCTGAATAGTCGCCGGCAGGATGGCCCACACCGAGAACGACAGGAACACCCGCCGATGCGGCCGCGATGGCCGGCGCCGCATCACAGACATGATTTCGAACGGCGATCGCCGAAGGGGCGACGGCCATGTCCAGAGAACCGGCGACCTCCTCGATGGAGTCGATTCGATCATCGAACACGAGCTCCACATCAAGTCCGGCACAGCCCAACCATCGAACAAGATCGCCTCGACGCGCTCCACGACTTGAAGCCAGGAGCATGAAGTGATCGTGGAACATGCAGCAGCGAGGCGACATGGATCCGTAGTCCAGAAGATTCAGGTGTTCCATGGGCGATCCGATGATGCCCATCACCGTCGTCTTCGAGTCCGCTCCCCAACTCTGTCTGAGAATTTCATTTCGAGCCTGAAAACGATCTGGATTCAACACCGGCTCGATGATCTCCTCACCTCCGGCTCCTCGACGACTACCGCCCACAAGCGCCCATGCACGTTCCAGAGAGCGATTGGACCCGAATGCGCAGGCTGCACGCCCCGAGAACATCGTGGAAGCCGCCACTGCCGCCTGTGGATCGGAGGCGTCGAATCCATCAATGCTGATCGCCACCGCCTGTCGCCTGTCGAGACCGGCCACGAGTGCCGCCGAACGAAGGCCCCAGGCATGAACGACATCGAATCCCGCATCGCCCCAGCGTCTTCTCTTGAGCAGTGATTTCAGAAGGCCCGATTGAAAAAAGGGAAATCGAGCGCCGGCAGGCAGGGTTCCATGCACTCCATCGGGAAGCCCCCCGACGGAAAGCAGGACATCATCCGATCGATCCGAGATCAGATCCTTGACGTGATCCATGCAAGCCGACGGACCATCGGATCGTGATCCATCCACGAGGTGCAGAATTCTCGAGGGCATCGCCCCCGAAGCGGTCACTTCGGAATCTCGAACAGTCATCAACGTTCGCCGTACAGAAGATTGGCGCCAATGGCCGCCTCGCTGTGTTCATAGAAAAGCATGGCGACCTTTTTTCCAGTCTCGATGGCCAGAAGCTCACCAAGTTTCTGACGCTGTCTGGAGTCCGTCATCCCCTGGGACTTGGTACCGGGCAGAGTGACCTCGACCAGTCTTGCATCCGAATCCTCGACGCGAGGGAACATCCTCTTCTGTTCGTTCAGATCGATCACCCGTACTCGACAGGCCGCATAGGGCTCTGGAGTCATGCCGTCCTGAGTCAGCGAGAACCCCACCATCTCGACATAGATGACCTGCTTGGCCCCGACCAGTTCACCGACACGATCGATACCCGCCGGATGCGGACCCCGGTCCAACTGGCGAGCTGCTGCCGTGGCATCCCTTGGTGAAATCACATCGGTGACGAGCTCTTCCTTCAGAAGTCCCTCACTGGCGGTATCACCGATGATCCTGCGCAGACGCACCGGACTCACCCAGTTTCTTCGATCGTCGATGAAGATGACCGTGCTCGTATCCTTGAGTTCGTACTGCGCCTCCGTGACGGGATTCGGCGCAGTCACATAGGCGACCGTACTGGCGATGTTGCAAGAGCAGAGCATCATGCAGAAGGCGACTCCGAGAAGCACAGCCGATGCCAGTTTGATTCGAGACATCGTGGTCATGCGTCAGATCTCCACATCCACATTGTTGCGGTCCAGCTCCGGACGATACTGATCCGGATACTTCGGTTGAACGTGCGGGTAGAACAACCACCCGACGTTCTTGATGAATTCGACGTACAACCCCGTTCGAATCGCGTTTTCAGTCGCGCTTTCCCGATCAAGCTCCTTGAGCTTGGGGAATCTGGCACTGACCTGGTAGATATCCGCCAGTTCATCCGGCTCGATGTTGTCTCGTTCGATGATACCGACCATGGCGATGCACTGACCATCCCACATCCATCGATTTCCACGCGGATGGAGTCGGAAGTTCTGAATGTCAACGAGAACAACACGGTCCACGTTCAGCTGCTTGGCGATGTCGCCATAGGGCAGAGCGTTCCACTGCGGTGTGGAGAACTTCCAGTTGCGAACGATTGGCTGTGGAAGAATCCGAATTCCGGAGACCTTGTCCTGCAATCGCTTGCTGACACCTTCCGCCACGGTATCGCACAACATGGGATGCTCATAGAGAGTCGCCAGATCCGCATCCACGACGACCGCCACCGTCTGATGCTCCAGACCGTCGTAGCGAGCCAGGACTTCGACGAGTTTCTGGTACTCGAAATTCTGCTGCATTCCCGCCGCTATGTAACCAACGGCACAGCCACACAGCCATGGAAGTGATGACACGAGCAACAAGATGGTGATCAGACGACGTATTCCTGCCATCGACATCAGATGAGTCCTCTGTGGTCCACGATTTTCCATACCCATGCCAACAAGGCAAAGGCCACAAGTCCCCATGTCCACCAGCGGTTCCAGACTGTTGAGATCAACCCACCGGGTCCTCGACCCAATATGGCTGTCCACAGCCCGCCGATGATGGCCATGGCGACGACCACGCAGAATACCAGCCCAAGCGGCTGAGCTCGAAAACCACTGACCCAATCGCCCCTTACGGTATTGCTGAAGGCGGTGGTCATGCCACAGGTGGGACAGGGCATGTCCATCATGGTGATCCAGTTGCAGGGCGGTAGCCCAAGCGCCCGATGAGTACCCAAGCCCGCTTCGGCAGGTGCCAGCGAGGCGGCAACGCCAAGAATGACGATTCCGACAAGCGCAACTGACAATCCGATCAAGCGGCCCTTGAAACAGGATCCATCGGAATCCAATGGGACCTTGTCGGTAATAGGATCTTCATCAGCCATTCCGTAGACGTTAGCCGCTCAGGTTCTGAGAGGCAAGAAAACGAATTAATGGATGACTACCGATGGGTTTCCGCTTTTCAACGAAGCGGTCATCCCTCCAGTGGGACTTGAATCCAGTTTTCCTGCGTCCCATCCACTCGAACAAGCAGATGGGGATGCCAACCGGAACCTCTGAGTCCGCACAGGGCCTCGACATCCTCTCCGAGGACATGGATCTCAACCGAGTCCGCTTGCCCCAATCGGATACCGGGCATGGCCATTTGAAGAAGATGATGATGGTCATGCACCCAGGTCTTGACGGCCGGGAGGCTGGTCATGTCCTCGACTCGACAAAGCAGATGTAGATGACCGGAATCATCGGTCGCCAACTCCACCATTCGACAGGCTGGGCAATGCACTGGCAGCGCATGGATACCGGGAAGATGGGAACTCAACATCGTCGACTTACGGGTATCCCCCTCACTCCTCGCCTTTTCGTGGCCAGAGTCCTCACTCGTGGCCGAAGTCGGCGGCGGCACACTACCGGAGGAGACGGGCACCTCGCGTGACGGCTTGACTGTCGGCTGCATGGGGATCAGCCTCTTGCAATCCGATTCGATCTCGACTCCATGCGACTCATCAGGCACCGTATTCGACACGGACTCGAACTCGATCATGGCCTGAGCCAGTGAGGCAGGTGTCATCGGACTCTCTTCGAATCGGGAGGAAACCACTCTTGAATTCGAACGATCATCCTCGCGGGATCTTTCCATGACAGGACCGCGGCGAATACGCCTGGCAAGCTCGGCCAGACCGCCATCGTGGTCTGGCACCGCACATGAGGCGACGAGCCCTGTATCGCCCTCGATCTTTCCAATCGCTCCGACAAAGCTGACCCGACGATCAAGATGTCTGGAGGCGGCATCGATCAAGCGAGTCGCCGTTGCATCCACCTCCGACGGCTCGGAACCCGCGATCACAAGTTCCACCGTGAGTTCATCATCGATCTTCAGATTCTTCAACTGACTGTAGGCACCGACGATGGCAGCCTGATCTCCACCTGTCACCAGTGCGATTCGATCTGGCTCGACGCTTGCAAGGACATCCGAATCGATATTCGAGTCCGGAACCAGCACGATCCTGGAATCTTCCGGAAGATGTTCCAATCTAGAAAGAGTCGATTCATCGAGACTGGCGATTGATGAACCCATGCACTCGAGAAAAAGTGTCTGGTCCTCCTGCCTGGCCACGATGAGCGAATCGCATTCTGGCAAAAGCAAACTGGCGACGGGCAGTCGCCACAATCCAGCCCTCACCGGCAGATGCCCCATGAGCAGAACGATGATCTCTGGGCGATGTCGTGACTCGGAGACACCATCGGAACCGCGATCCATGCCCGGTGTCGTCATGCAGGCCGTCAACTGGTCAATATCGTCTCTGAGCCGGCTCATGCACCATCGATCTCGTCGCCGACGATCAGATGACTGATGGGCTGATTCTGTTCCTGTCCGGAGCTCACGCTGTTGTACGGATCCCGATGCATACGACCATCCACCGCGATCTGATACCGGTACTCTCCCGGAGGCAGCGCCACGACCGCCTCGAAGAGGCCCGAGTCGGGCTTGAAGCTCATCGGGGTCGCGGACATCGACCAACCGTTGAAATCACCACAGATGGACATCGACTGATTGGATCCACCAGGCTGCCTGAAACGGATCCCCCGTTCGGTGACCTCGACACCAAAGGTGACAGGCACAGGATGTTCCTGTCGATTGTCATCCCCTGATTCGACACGCATCGCGATCTCTGCGACTCGTGAATTGGGATGGTTCTCTCTGACATCCTCCGTGACTTTCAACTGCGAAGGAGGATTCGCCAGCAGCCAGTCGAGAAGCATCTCGACATCATTTCGTGCATCGGAACCGGGGGCGTGTTCCACAACCGGCTGCCCCAGACTGGCGGCTACCCGAAAGGCCTCGTCCTCACGTATCTGAACAGGAATGAGCAGATCGTCGAAGTGCTGTCTCAGTGTGGCGAGAATCCTGATCGCCAGAGCCGATGTGGGATCGTAGAGAGTCGGAAGCATGTGACAGTGCAATGGCTTGTTCAGCCTGTGCACCAATGCCTCTATGGTCTGCCTTTGACGATGAGCACCCTGCATGGCGAAGTAGCCGGTCTCGACTGGAACGATCGCCTCCTGAGCGGCCCTGAGGGCATTGAATGTGAGCAGTCCTATGGAAGGTGGGCAGTCGATCAGACACAGATCATGTCCGTGGGAGAGGGATTCCAACGCTTGCGAGAGACGCTGGTCACGATCCGCCAGCCTGGAAAGTTCACCTTCCGAGGAATCCTGGAGTGCCAGCATGATGGTGCTGGGCAACAACGACAGGTTTCTTCCGACCGGCCAGAGTCTGCTGAACGCATCGGGATCTGGCTGCTGGGCCAGCATCGCCTCGACGACACCGAACTCGATCCCATCGAGTGGGACGCCCAGACCAGCCGCACAATGCCCCTGAGGGTCCATATCGACCACGAGGGTTCGGATGCCTCTTGAAGCAGCCACGGCACCAAGATTGATGGCGGTTGTGGTCTTGCCACAACCACCCTTCTGATTCACGATTGCGATGGTACGCACGGTGGTATTGATCCCAGTTGCTGCGGAACTGTACTGATAGCCAATTCCTTATCGGCCTCGTCAGACTTGCTGCTTGAACCGGGATCCCGATCTCATCACTCTCAGACAGCCCCGACGACCTCCCAGGCCCTCTGCACCACATCCATGGGGACATCGTCGTGAATGGAAACGCCGTTCGAATCGGGAAGCACGAGACGCAGTTGACCATCATGGGCTTTCTTGTCGAATCGCATCGTCTGGATGAGCTGAGCTGCGGGGATCGGGGAGGAAAGGCGGCTCGGCAGCCCTACCAACTCGATGATTGATCGCATGCGATCGACTCTGTCGACCTCGATCATTCCCAGCTCCAGGGCGCAAGTAGCTGCTGCAACAAGACCAATGGCCACGGCTTCACCGTGCCTCAGATCCAATGATCCAATCGGTTCAATGGCATGGGCGAAGGTATGCCCGAGATTCAAGGATGCCCGTACGCCACTTTCACGTTCATCATTCTCGATGACCGAGATCTTGATCTGGACCGCCTGGTGAATCAGCCTTTCGAGACAGTCCGGCTCGGCGGCAAGAATGCCCACGCGATCGGATTCGATGAGATCAAGCATCGATGGGTCGGCGATCATGGCATGCTTGATGCATTCACCCAGTCCACATCGCAATTCACGTTGATCCAGCGTCTTGAGAACCAGGGGGTCCATGAGTACCGCTTCAGGCTGCCAGAAGGCACCCGCCAGATTCTTCCCAATTCCGCCTCCATCAGGCAGTGGCAGATTGACTCCCGTCTTGCCTCCCACCGAAGCATCCACCATGGCCAGAAGCGTCGTCGGAATCTGAACAAGGGAAATTCCACGCATGTAGGAAGCCGCCACGAATCCGGCGACATCACCGGTGATGCCGCCACCAACCGCCGCGATCAGCCCACCCCTGTCCAATCCGGCCACGAGGCAATCATCCAGAAGTCCACCGACGGTTTCCAATCGCTTGCTGGCTTCAGAGGCCTCGAGATCGACTGCCTGCATGTTCCATTCCGACGAGAAGCCTTCCATGAGTGACTGTCCATGCAGAGGCCGAACCTTGTCGTCGAACACAACCAGTCCATGACGACCGCCATGAATGTCCTTCAGACGTTCACCGATCTGAGGAAACAAACCGGCCTCGATCATCACGGGATACGATCCGCCTGGTACCGACACATTCAAATCGATCATGAACCTCTCCTCTCGTTCTGGGCGCGTAGTTCCTCCAACGCAGCGACAGGGTCGTCGGAAACGGGTGTTCCTTTTTCAATCACGCGTGCCTCTCTTGCCGAATACTGCCATCCCTGGCGTCTGGCGAAGACCATGACGGCCAATCCAACGATGACGAGAAGTCCCATGAATCCAAGCAGCATGAGGATATCCATTTGTTCCCAGACCATCGTCTCCACTCGTCCTGCTGCCAATGGACTGACACCGAAAAAAGTCGGATAGGCTCTCAAACGACCATCTCTGGATCGAACCTCGATGTTTCTGAAGAACCTCGCATCGATGGAGATCACTCGACCATCACCCGCGAAACCCGAGGCCTGTGATCTCGGGAGATAGACGATGACCGGTTCACCAGACACCAGTCGTACCATCCACTCCTCGATGGCTTGATGAGGCCGTGTCATTTGTCTTGTCTCGAGCAGTCGGCCTCGAATTCTGAAGACATCACCTCGAGCGTCGTCGGGAGAGGCAAGCAGTGAATCCAACTGCAGTCGAATTCGCACCGGCTCATCCGATTGGCTGTTCGAATTGCTGGCTTCGATCACATACCCGGCCATCAGTTCAAAGGCATCACCTTGAACATCGGGACCATCCTGAACCAGATTGAGAATCTGAGCCGTCTGCGAATCGAGCCTTGGCAAATTTGCAGAAGCCTCCTGATTCAAAAGAATCGGAAGGCAGATGACAAACCACACGATGGCTGGAATGACCTGGATAGTCACTCCACGCCTCGTGAACAAAGCGTCAAATGACAGGTGCAAAGCGAGCAAACGACCCCAAGGGGATTCGAACCCCTGTTCTCAGGATGAAAACCTGATGTCCTGGACCTGACTAGACGATGGGGTCAGGAGAAACGAATCGTACGCAAATCCCTCTCCGGCTTCAAATCGCCAGCAGACCAAATTCGCCCAGAGCCCTGCTAGCCTGCACCTGCCATGACTGAACCAAGGCCACAAAGAACGATCTTCTGCCCACTGGAAATAGAGGCCAAAGGCCTCAAAAAACATGGTGTGGAGGATTCCATCACGATTTCAGGCCCAGGGGCCCAGTCTGTTGAAAAAGCTGTTCGAGATGCTTCTGGAGGTCCTGTTCACCGGCACTTCATTCTGGCTGGCCTCGCCGGCGGATTAAACCCCAAGATTCTTTCCGGAGAGGCCTTCTGGATCAGCAGGATTCTGGATAGTGACGCCAACACTTTGGCGATGGATGAGTCGGTGAATCCCGAGAGCGGCTCGAGAGCGAGCATCCACATGGTCAATACCCCCCTCTTTAGCCCTGAGGACAAGCGAAAACTGCATGAAGCCTCCAAGGCCGATCTGGTCGACATGGAAGCCTGGGCATTTGCTCAGGCCTGTGAGAAGCTTGGAATCAAATGGTCCATCATCCGGGGAGTCAGTGACGATTCATCTGAAAATCTCCCTCCGGGCACTGATTCACTCGTGGACCAGAGCGGCTCATCCAGACCATGGAGAATCGCGACCTACCTGCTCACCCGACCATGGAGAATTCCCGCCCTGACACGCCTCTCAGGGCGAACGAGCCGAGCGTTGGAAAATGTTGCTTGTGAACTCAGAAAGTTGAGCGGATCAACTGGTCTGTGAATCGGCTTCTACCAGCCATTTTACCAGCAGCACCTCGCTCAATATTCCACTAAGTTGTTTGTTATTAGCATCTTATGTCGATATCTGAGAAAGCGGTCTAATCAGATTGACCGCTGACTGGGGTAGTCGCTACCGTATTCACACGACGGTCTTGAACCGTCATTTGGAATAGATCATCAGTCTTCAAACCGCGGATTAACTCCGTGGCGCGCCGCCGTCTGGAAGTGTCGGAGCTTCAGACGGCGGTCTTTTTTTTGGTCCATGTAGACCAGCCTTGCGTGGGTCCGAATGAGTTATCGGAATCAGTAGATTCCATGTTTTTCACAGCAGGACTTGTCTGGGACTTCAATAGTGCCGATGCGACGTTTTAGGCACTTCAGATGAGTTTCATCACAAGACGAATGATCTTCAACCTGATAGCCTGCCATGACTATCCAAGCCCCCGGGAAGGGGCCCAGACGCGAGGAATTCGATCATGTTTCTGATGATGACACTGACCCTTTCAAGTGTGCTTGCAGCATCTCCACAGCCGGCTCAGAAGGCCACTACTGGCTTTCGTCTTGAAACAACGACCAATGCCTCCCATCTAGCCGCCTCCCTGAGTCACCTTCGAGTGGCTCCAGCAGCCTTCCAGGACGATATGGATAGTTCACAAGGTTCGGATCCCAACATGGATCTTTCGGCATCGAGCGACCCCATGAATCAGTCCTCCTCCACGAGTGACTCCATCGATGGTGGAAGTGAAGCCGTACCGGTCTTTGGTGCCGAAGGCTCCATGCGATGGACCATCCATGGTGGCTGGGGCATCGACGTCCATGGCTCCAATCAGGAAATCCAGGGCGGCGTGGGCATGCAGTACTTCATCGTCGATGGATTCGCCTTCGCTCCGGAAGTGAATCTCTGGGGATTCTTCCAGACGGGCCCTGATGCATTTGGTGGCAGCCTCGATCTGATGTTCGAGTGGCACTTCATCCGTCAGACCACATGGTCCCTCTATGGAGACTTCGGTATCGGTCTTCTTGGAACGACCGCCAACGTGCCCTACAACGGTTCGGAATTCAACTTCACGCCGCAGGCCGGCCTTGGCGTGACCTTCGACATCGGCAACAACAATCGTTGGTATGCGGGCGTTCGATGGCATCACATCTCGAATGCCAGTCTCTACGAGGACAACCCCGGCCGTGACAGCATTCTCCTGTACACGGGCATCAATTTCCCGTTCTAGGTGACGACACGTCGCGCCGGACGGTGTAACCGCTCACTTGCCAACAGCATGACTCAGGGCATCGTCGAGGTCTTCTGTCCCTCGCCGTTTTCGGTCGATACGGTTCCTGCTCCAGTCAGGCTCGTCGCCAGCGAGACGAGCGTCTGCCCCTTGTTGTTCCTGGTCTGAAGCGCGCCACTTCCATGCTCGTTGACTCCGATGAGGACAAGGGTCCTCTTCTGCCTGTCGAGGATCGAAACAGTCCCGCCTTCCAGATGAGCCATCAACTCGACAAGGCGATGTCCGTCACGGTGCCCGATGCCAACCACTCCACCAGCCTTGTTCGAACCCAGCTCGACGACTGTCTGGCCTTCGCCATTGACGACCTCGAACTTCTTCGCCTTGATCACGTCGGGGACGACTTGAAGCGTGGTTGCAGCGAGAAGCCCCGCGGCGACAACCAGAGCGAGAACGCCCAGAAGCATTCGTTTCAGTATGCGGACCTGGGATTCAAGCGATTCGATTCTGCCATCGATAGTCATAGCGGAGTGCTCCTGAAGAAGGGATGCACACACCTTAGGACACATTGACTTTCGAGGAGTTGACCCGCCAACAACGAATCAGAGGAGCTCTCAGGGAGCCTTGCCGAAGACCAGGCTCACGTTGTGACCGCCGAATCCGAACGAGTTGTTCAGGGCGTACGTGATATCGCGTTCCTTGGCCTCGTTGGCGGCGAAGTCGAGATCGAATCCCTCATCGGGATTCTCGAGGTTGATCGTCGGTGGGATCACACCCTCCGTGATGCTCTTCATGACGGCGACCGATTCGATGCCACCTGCGGCACCAAGCCCATGACCGGTCATCGATTTCGTCGAGGACATGGTCAGCTTGTAGGCATGGTCTCCAAAGACATCCTTGACCGCCTGAACCTCAGAGGCATCGCCCAGAGGCGTGGACGTTCCATGGGCATTGATGTAATCGATGTCGGTCGTGTTGATGCGGGCATTCTTCAAGGCGAGCTTCATCGCACGAGCGGCACCTTCACCGTTTTCCGCCGGTGCAGCGATGTGATGCGCATCTCCGGAGATTCCATAGCCCAGGAACTCTCCGAGAATCTCGGCACCACGAGCCTTGGCATGCGCAAGGGATTCCAGCACCACGACGGCACCACCTTCCGCCAGGACAAAGCCATCTCGATCGCGATCGAATGGACGGGACGCCCTGTGCGGATCGTCATTTCTGGTCGACAGGGCCTTCATGGCGGAAAAGGCGGAGATGCAGAGGGAAGACACGGCTGCTTCGGTACCACCGGTCAGCATGACATCGGCGTTGCCTAGCTGAATCTGCTGTGCAGCCAAGGCCAGAGCATGGGCTCCGGAGGCGCATGCCGTGGCGGTGACGAGATTCATGCCCTTGAGATTCATCCTGAGACTGATGTTGCCAGTGCAGGCATTGAGCATCAGCTTGGGGACGCAGAAAGGGCTGATTCGTCGAGGTCCCTTGTTGATCAACTTGTGATGATCGGTTTCGATCGTGATGATGCCGCCGATGCCGCTGCCAATGGCGACACCACGGCGATGCGGATCACCCGAGTTGAAATCTATGCCTGACTGCTCGGCCGCCTCGATGCCGGCCCAGACTCCGATCTGGGAGTTGCGATCCATTCGCTTGCGTTCGAATACGTCAAGCTTCTCAGAGGGATCCCAATCCTTGACCTCACCGGCAATTCGAGCGTCCCATCGATCGTCCTGTTCAAACGCGGTAATCGGCCCCACGCCTGAACGGCCATTGATCATGCCATCCCAGAGCTCTGGAGCCGAATGGCCAAGATCGGTCAATGCGCCCATTCCGGTAATGACAACGCGATGCAGATCACTGCTCATCGAGCACGCCCCCGCTTTGAATCACATGCAGAACCCCTGAACGAAAAGCATCCAACGGATACCCTTCTTCCAGATTCAACGAACTGCATAAAGGTCGATCTGACCCTGTACACGTCAGGACTTGGTCGCCTGAGAGATGTACTCGATGGCCTGGCCAACGGTCTGAATCTTCTCAGCCTGATCGTCGGGAATGGATGTCTCGAACTCATCCTCGAATTCCATAACCAGTTCAACCGTATCCAGACTGTCCGCATTCAGGTCGTTTGCGAAGCTGGTATCACGGGTGATCTCGGTCTTATCGACACCCATCTGCTCTGAAACGATCTCAATGACCTTTGCTTCAATCTCGGTGTCCGACACGGGATGATCTCCTGAAGATGAAGGGCTTGGAAGCCCCTAGGTTTAATGCGACCCATTGTAGCTGCTGGGCCGGGAAACGTGCAAAAGAAGGGGGGCCTAACAGACCATTCCCCCATCTACTGTCAGCACCTGTCCAGTCACATATCCGGCTCCCTCTGAGGCCAGAAAAGCGACGGCATGGGCGATTTCATCAGGCTTGCCAAGCCTTCTGAGAGGTAGCCGTTTGGCAGCCTCTTCGAGAATCTCGCTATTGAGGGCTCCGGTCATGTCGGTCTCGATGAATCCCGGTGCCACCACATTGGCGGTAATGCCCTTGGAACCGAGTTCCTTGGCCAGAGTCTTCGTCATTCCGACCATACCGGCCTTGGCGGCTGCATAGTTGGCCTGCCCAGCGTTGCCCACCAGCCCTGTCACGGAGCCGATGTTGATTATTCGTCCCCATCGACCTCGCATCATCGGACGAGCCACCGCCCGGCAGGTGACGAACGCGGCCTTCAGATTGACGTTCATGACCTCATCGAAGTCCTCGTCCGACATCCTCAGTATGAGTCCGTCGCGATTGATTCCAGCATTGTTGACCAGCACGTCGAGCCTGCCATGGGTATCCAGAATCGAAGTCATCAGCGCATCGACGGCCTTGGTATCGGCCAGATCGCAGACACGAGTCTCCGCCGAACCACCCGAGGACTGGATGGTGGATACCACCTCGTCGAGTCGCTTTTCATCCCTTGCCACGAGAACCATGTGAAAACCATCGGCCCCGAGACGTTCGGCGATCGATCGCCCTATGCCCCGACTTGCTCCTGTGACGATCGCAACACGACTATCAGTTTTCGCCATTGGATTCCTCGGTTTCCGATGTTCCAGAACTTGGGTTCAATTGATTCAACTCGATCCGAACAGGACGAACCTCAACGACCGCCGGGGGTCCGCTTCTTGCTGCCGCCACCACCTGGTGAACGTTTCTTGCTGCCACCGCCCGAAGCGAGTGACTGCGAGTCATCGTCGATGATCAGATCATTCAAGTTCGCGTCCGGTTGATCCCAGGCGAGCTTCTCCTTGGCCAGAACATCCCACCAGGCGGAAATCAGATCATCGCCGGTCAGTCGACCCATCATTGCCGGTGGTGTCGCCACCGACTCGAACAGCATCCCATCGCCCTGCTCACGATAATTCCAGAGCTGCGGCTGGGACAACTGGCCGACTTCATAGATCGCCAGGACACAACGTCCGCCTTGGGCCGAGGAACCGGTGGTGACGTAGACCGCATCGATACGGTCACCAGTCGCACTGGCCCACTGGCCTTCATCGACCATCGACTGGAGCTCCGCGGCATCTGCTGGACCGAGCATGGAGAGAACGGTCTCATGATCACCTGTTGCCCAGGAATCGAAGAACGTCAGGACACCACGCCTCCCCTGATTGGTGACAGGCGCATCCTCTTCGGGAACATACACCCGATCATCGATCTGCATCTCTTCCATCAACTCATCGATGGTCATCAGCTTCACGACCGGCTGGCTCTTCTTGGGAGGAGCCTTCTTGGCTTCCTTGACTGGCTCCTCTGCCGGTCCGCAACCGGAAAGCAGACTCGAGGTCACCAGCAGTACGCCGATGATCAACAGACTAATGCTGATACGAGGGATCTGGTTCATCATGGTTCACAACCTCCATCTTTCGATCGATTCTCTTCATCAACCCCTTGAGTACCTTTCCCGGAGCCAGTTCATGAAAACCCGAATACTCGGATTCGAGCATGCTCTGAATTGACTGGGACCAACGGACAGGGCTGGTTATCTGCTCAACAAGACGTGTTCGTATTTCTTCGACATCGGTCCCATGGGGTTGTGCGGTCACATTCGACCAGACGGGAACCTGCGGTGCCTTCATCTCGATGCCTTCAAGCACATTCGACATGCGATCCGCTGCCGGTTGCATCAATGAGGAGTGAAACGCTCCGGCGACGGGCAGGGCCTTGGCACGATGGCCGGAGTCCCCTGCTTTTTCAACAGCCATCTGACAAGCCTGCTCGGAGCCGCTGAGCACGATCTGCCCCGGTGCATTGAAATTCGCACAGACAAGCACTTCGTCATCTCCGAGCGATGCCAGCACGGAGTCACAGAAGGACACCGCTTCCGATTCATCGGCAGCACCCATGAGGGCGACCATGCCTCCACGAGACGATTCCGCCGCCTCCTGCATCAGACGGCCTCGAGCCGCCACCGTCTCCAGGGCATCGGCGAAGTTCATGACTCCAGCCAGATGCAGGGCGGTGTACTCACCGAGGGACAGGCCCGATGCGGAAGTCGCTGTGAATGATTCGTTGTTGGCCCGAATTCCATGAAAACAGGCGACGGAGCAGGCCAGTATCGCGGGCTGACTCACATCGGTCTTGTTCAGAAGATCCACGGGACCATCGAAGCAGATCTCGCTGAGCGGACGTGGCAATCGACCATCAAGGATCTCATCGGCCTGCTTCATGATTCTGGCCGCCTCGGGAGAGGACTCACACCATGAGCGAGCCATGCCGAGTGCCTGAGCGCCCTGGCCGGGACACAAAACCGTGTTGTGCTGAATATCTGACATGTTGGACATCATAGATCAGAACGGCTGCCCCAAGTGAACCCTTGGGATTTCTAGAGGTTCCAGACGCTCGAGGCCCACGTGAGACCTCCGCCAAAGGCCACAAAGACGACGGTATCACCCTCTTCGAGCTTTCCGGCACGGCGTATCTGATCAAAGCACAGACCGACGGATCCAGCCGAGGAATTACCGTAGCGATCGATGTTCACGTAGACCTTTTCATCAGGCAGCCCGAGTTTTTCCTTGGCGGATTCGATGATCCGGATATTCGACTGATGGCAGATGAACTGCGCGATGTCGTCCGCAGTCAGTCCTGTGGAATTCAAGGCGTCCTGGATGACTTCCTTGAACTTGGAGACGGCGAAGCGATAGACATCACGCCCTTCCATTCGAAGCTTGCCCAGCTCGATGTCTATTTCCGGGGAATTCGGGGGAATGTCCTCTTTTTTCCGTGGCAGGAAAAGCGAAGGCCAGTTCTCGCCGTCGGACTGGATGACCTGGTAGATGCATCCCTTGTCGGGATTGTCGTCCCGGACCTGGATAGCGGCACCGGCGGCATCGCCGAAGAGAATCGAGACGGAACGTTCGTTGTAGTCGACGATGGTGGACATCGCGTCGCAACCCACCACACCGATGGCCTTGTGACGACCTGATCGGATCAATGAATCCGCGAGATTCATCGCATAGACGAATCCCGAGCAGGCGGCGACGAGATCGAAGGCACCGGCAGGCGCTGCACCGAGCGCCGCTCCGATACGGCAGGCATTCGAGGGACAGGTCATCTCGGAGGAGACCGACGCGACAATGATCAGATCGAGATCGGATCCCTTCATGCCGGCGTCCTCGAGGGCACGCTCGAGGGAATCACGCTGAAGCGTGTAGGCGGATTCCTTTCCAGGCGTGCAGATGCGACGCTCCGCGATTCCAGTGCGCTGGCGGATCCACTCATCGGAGGTATCCATCATGCTCGCGAGATCTGCGTTGGTCAGTACCCTTTCAGGGACAGCAGAACCCGTACCGGCAATTCGGACCCCGTGGGGAAACCCGGCTGTAGATGTCATCAAGCCTCCACTTCAACGCTGCCCAGGATTTCCTGGATAGCGTCATTCACACCCGACATGACAAACCGACGAGCACGTCCAATGGCGTTGGCAATTGTACGCGCTTCGCTGGAGCCATGACAGATCAGACAGATGCCGTTGACACCCATCAGTGGAGCACCGCCGTATTCGTGGTAGTCGTACTCCTTGTACAACTGCTTCACGATGGCCTTGAATTGTTCAGCGAGGGCCGGATCTACTTCAAGAGCACCGGCAGCCAGCTTCTTGATGATGCCGCTGGAGAGACCCTCCGCGAGCTTGAGAGTCACATTTCCGGTCACGCCATCACTGACGACCACATCCGCGGCACCGTCGAAGACGGCACGCCCCTCGACATAGCCGATGTAGTTGACCGCATCGCAGTCCCGCATCATGTCGCGGGCCTTCTTGAGATCCTCCGTGCCCTTGTGTTCCTCACCGCCGACATTCATCAACCCGACTCTCGGGGACTCTATGCCCAGAACCTGATTGGCATACACGGTGCCCATGACTCCGTACTGCATCAGATGATGGGGCTTGGGTTCGATGTTCGCACCCACGTCGATGAATGTCACAGGTCCAGTGAAGGTTGGAATCACGGCTGCGATCCCGGGGCGAGCCACAGCCGGCAGTCGACGCATGTGCATCTGGGCGGCAGCGACGAAAGCGCCGGTGTTTCCGGCGGAGATGACGACATCCAGCTGGCCATGCTCGGACTTGCGTGAGGCTTCTCGACAGACCTTCACGAGAGAGCTGTCGGTTTTCGTACGGACCGCCTCCACCGGGGATTCATCCATGGCGACTTCCTGAGTCGTCCAGACGAACTCGATCCGGGGATCGGAACAGTTGTTTTCTTCTAACCAGGACTCGATGGCCTTCTGATCACCGAACAGGACCAGTTGATCACCTTCATCCAGGAATTGGAGCCCTGACAGAGCCCCGTCCAGAATCGCCTGTGGGGCGTTGTCGCCACCCATGACATCGATACCGATGCGCATCGACTACTCGGTTCCAGTCGCCAGGGTGAGGCCTGGACGAACGTAACCGCATGCTCTGCAGGCTGCGTGGGGTTGCCGGGGATTGCCGCAACTCGGGCAGGTCACCAGATGCGTGCGAGTGATCGCATGATGTGACCGACGCTTGCGCTTGCGGCTTGGAGATGTACGAAATGCGGGTACGGCCATGACAAGTGCCTCTCAACTGGGCGTTCTTCAGCTCCCTTGGATGATCGTGACCTGAACGCCTCACATGAGGCTTTCCAAGGCACGCCAAGGCGTGAAGTAGAAGACCGCCACTTTAGAAACAAGCTGAGGGCATGTCAATGAAACAGTCCCCCAGACCCCCGCAGGAGCCCGATAAATCAACACTTCACCGGATTACAGCAGATGCAGCCATTCCTTGAAGAGGAAATCGAATCGCTCCGTGAGCAACGTGATTCGCCCCATCACCGTCAGGCCGAATGCCGCACCGAAGGTCACCATCAGAACGAAAATGCCGCCTCTTGCCGCCTTTCCGACTGCCCCCTTGTGCTCGAGGGAGAAGAAGAAGTAGACCAGACACAGCAATACGCTCAGCAGAATGATGACGGCACCAAGGGAGTTCCAGAATTCAAACTGCCCCGCCGCATTGGTTGCCCAGAGGGATGTGATCGTGCCCTTGATCTGGAGAAGGAAATCCGACTCCAGATGGGACGTCAATCGGAAACCAGCGGTTGCACCGATGATGAACGCCAATGGCCAACGGGCAATCCACCCTCCCTTTGGAAGCAGACGGCAGACGAGCATGATCGCGAGAATGCCGGGAAGGATGTAGACCCAATCCCACTGATAGCTCCAGGGAAGCCCCGGGGAGGTCCATGAACGAACCAGGGACGGGAACAGGTTGATCAGAAGCTGATCGACGATGCCCGTGTAGAACGCGTAGGCCATCCAATAGCCGGCGGAGGTTCCGACGACGATCGCCTCGGCGGCCTTGTAGAAGGGATTGTCACCCAGCAGGAAGGACATGATCGCGAGTGTCAGAATCGCCGACAACCATATCCCCACGGTACGACTGACTGAAAACGTCGCGTTCTCCGGTCGATCCGCTGCTGAGATATTCGCGGCAATGTTGGTCGTGACTTCCCACGTGGACGTCTTGCCCGTGCTTTTCCAGCCTTCCTTTGGAGATGACTCGATGTCGTTGTCGTTGACCCACTTCATCATGGTGGCATCACCGGTGACATGGACCAGCTTGGCTGATCCTCCTGCCACAATGGCCTTTTCCGATGAGGCCATCGAATCCTTCGAATAGACCTCGTCACCCAGTTGGGAATGAAGGGATTGATTCTCTGTGGAATCCTTCACTTCACGCGTATCGGAGACGACCGCCCCATGGTGGACCAGCTCCCGGACTTCGCCGGAGTTCGCAGGCAACCATTCATTCACCTTGACGGTCTCTTCGTACTGGCTGTAGTTCTGCTTTTCAGAGGTCACCCAGACATGTCCGGCATCCAGAGTGAAGTAGGCGACCACCATCCCGACGATCATGATTATGACCAGGATGCTCCACCCGATTTTCGCACCGGCTCCGGAATTCGGGATAGGCGTTTGTGCTTCATTGGTCATCGTGTGGATCCTCGCTTGCGATCAAGGAAGAAGATGATGTTGCCAACGACGATCAGCAGCAGCATCAGAAGGTGAGCCACGAACTGTGGACCCATTCGCTGAAAAGCGGCGGTCGTCGAGAACATCGAGTTGATCATTTCAGGCGTTGCCAACGACGGATACTCCTCGAGGAGAATCTGCTCGTAGCCAGCGGCCCCCTTGATGGCCGCCAGAAGACCAGCCATCGGATCCGGTATGTAGGGATAGAGCAGAGGCGCCTGGACTCCTGTGCAACCGGCCACCAGCGGAATGCCCGCAGGCGTCGCCGCGTACTGGACCCACTGCTTGGCTCCGGGATCGCCCGCACACACATTGACCATCAGGTCCATCGCCTTGGCGGACTTGATGTTCGCCGTCATCGGAATGTCTTCGAGAGACTGCTTCCTGGAGTCGGTGATGAACAGCTGCTTCCAGTCCACGATGATGTTCTTGATGACGGCTTCGCCACCTGGCTTGTAGCCGAATGACATGTAGTTCTCGCCATATTCGAGACCCTCGAATTCCGTATCGAGAATCTTCATGGCATCCTCGATGAACGGCTCGCCAAGTGGCCAGAGGCACATGAAGTACACCTTGTGGCCCTTGAATCCGCAATGACGAGTGAACGCCATGGCCATGGGGAGGAGTTCTCCCTGTGAACCGGGATCGAAATCGAAGGAGACGAGCACTCGCGAACCATCAGGCAGATCCTGAATGGCATCGAAGACGCTGCGGTCCATGAGTGTCGGCTTGTTCGGCGGAAGGAACTTCAGCAGGACAGGCAGGGCTACCGCCACACCCATGAGCAGGAAGATCCAGCGACGATCTAGGTTTCGGAGGAAATTCATCATGGGATCAGTCCTCCGATCCGAGGTATGAACGATCGATGCCCAGAAGCACCTTCAGCGAGACAGAGACGATACCCAAGGCGATTCCGATCATGATGGCCCTGTTGCCCGCCTTCTGAGGAACATCCAGAATGATCTGGGTGAGGTTCTCGAGACGAAGACCATTGAGCAACTGATACCACCAACCGGTCAGGTGCTGGCTCATTTCCATCGCCATGGCCTGCTGGTCGGCAGCCATGCTGGCATACGAGACGCCTTCGAATGTGAAGTTGTCCAGCATCACTCCGTTCTGAACCTGAATGGCGATCGCCTTGGCGAATTCCTGTGTCGCTTCGGGGAACGATGCGACATACGAGGCGATGTCGGGAAGGAAACTCGTCAGCCATACGCCTGCGTAGATCTGACCCAGCAGAACGATGAACGCCGTGCCGAGCAGGAGAGTCGCCTCGATGTTCTTGGCACGGAACGCCCTGAACGCCGCCGATGCGATGTAGAACGCCAGCATGGCGAACATCGTGGCCGTCAGCGGCTTGTAGACGTAGGAGTAGATCCACCAGAATGGAACGCCTTCCTGGGAAACCAGTGGGGCCGTCCATGGATTGTCAGGTGAAATCATGGTCGGCATGGCGCCGATCTTGAAGATTCCGATGATCAGCGTGATGAAGAATGCCAGGAGCGTGATCGCTCCATAGGCCCATCCCGGCTTCTTGTTGGAGATCTTGGAGAGGTTGAGCATGATGAGGTTGCCCGCACCAAGCACCATGGCACCTGCCGAGAGAATGATGAACATCTCCATGGCAGTCGCACCCCATTGCTCCGTAGCGGGGATGAAGTACGTCGCGATCAGCAGAAAGCCGATCGAAGCCGCCAAGATGAGAGGAATAGTCCGCTTCACTAGCATTAGTTTCCTCCCCCATCAATGGCGGGTTGGGCATCTTGATCCTCTTCCATGAGCTGCTCCAGTTCGCCATCGAGAATGGCGACCTTGAGCTCATTGGGGACAAGTCCGTCCTCGCCAAGAATATTGTTCGTGATGTACATGTCAGCCATACGCAACGGCTTGCTGTCAGGAACGACCGTGGCCAGCGTCGCCAGGAGACAGCCCAGAATGAGCAGGACCGCAGCGATGATCTTGCCGACATCCTGACCCTTGAGCGAGCCCAGCTGTTCCGGATCGTTCGAGAGATAGGCCGAGGCTGCAAAGAACTCCTCGCCGATCAGTGTGTAGTCACAGGCCGCCACGAAGAACGGAAGCTGCGAGGGCATGGCGGTACCAGCCACCTGAATCGCTCCAATGGAATTGGCTGTCTCGGCCAGAATCAGCGATTCGGCGTAGAAGGCACCCATGTAGAAGCAGGCTGCGGGCTTCTCCCGAACCATGACCCCCTGGACACCGGCCGTGTAGCCGAACTGTTCATCGGTCAGGTAGTAGATGTTGTCCTCGTTGTAGGCGTCCGGACGTCCTTCGCCGAGATAGGCGGCTTCGACCGTCTCGCGAGCAGTGGTCATCACCAGTGATCGAGCCGTGGGAACCTTCAACTCGGCATCGTATTGAGCGGCCGTTCGAGCCACGTTCGAGAGCACCGTGATGCCCGCGACCGTCTGGATGTCGTTGATGTCGAGAATTCCCGGGACGAAGAGGACAGGCTTGCCCATCTCCGTCGATCGGCCGACCGCCTCGGTCACCGCTTCCAGACCGGCAATCGGACGAACCTTGATCGTGCCTCCACGCTTGGCGTAGAAGACGAAGTAGATGATCACGATACTGATCAACATCATGATGATGAAGAACCAGAGCTTGCCGAGGTTGAGGTACTGCATCTCGGCCACCACCGGTTTGTCGGCGACCGCCAGCGGTGAGAAGCTGTTGCCCACACCTGAGGCGGCAACGGCGTATACGTAGGTCATGCCCGCATCCACGTTCTCGTCGAGGAACTGGTTGACGGAATAGGGAACCGACCCGACCGGCTGATTGGCTTCGTAGTCGAAGTCATCCGAAAAGCCCAGCTCGTACCCCTGCCCCGCAGGTGTCTCGGCTCCACTTTCCAGGCCAGCTGCCGTGGGCAGTACTTCCCTGTAGATCACGTAGCCGATCACCCCGTGGGAACCGTCTTTCAATACTCGATCGTCAGGGGACAGGCTCCATTTCACCATCACCTGGCCACCGACGTCGTTCGGGACGTCTTCGGCAACCACGTTGGCGGGCCCTGAAAGGGACAGCGTTTCACCATGAGACATGGCTGGCTGGAAACCCAACAGGACCAGGAGGAGAACTAGGGCTCGAATCATGCCACTCATTCCTCGATCAGTTCCACATTAGCTCGTGGCACGATTGCCTTCTCACCGGAGGGGAACGTGACCTCCAGAACGCGAGCTTTCGATCCGGAACCCAGTACATGCGGCTTGGCAGGTAGATCGGAAACCTTCCCGATCATGCCGAACCAGGGATCACGAATCACACGAAGAAGACGACCAGCTTCCAGCTGGCCTTCCTCGAATTGACCTTCATTTGCGGCAGGCGGCACCGATTCCAATGGAATGATTATCTCAGGCCGCATGACACCGGCACGGATCTGAGTGGCGCCGTTGATGGATGCCACTCGACCTTCGAACTCGCGAAGCATCGCGTAGGTCCGATCAGCCATGGCGATTTCACCAAAGCCCTCGGTGACGATCACCGTGATGCCGAGATTCTCACGACCCGTGATGGCCACACCAAGGTCGTATCCGAGGAGTTCCTTGAGATCCTGATCATCGATGCCACCGGAGATGATTCCAGCAGCCTTCACTTCACGAGCACGCTGGATCGCCTCGACCGTCATCCGGGCGCCGCCGATGATGAGGCAACCTGCCATGTCATCCGTGATCAGATCGGCCGTCAATTCCTGGTCGTGCCCCGAACCGACGACCCGGATCTTGCCCTGGGTCTCGCCGCCGACACCGAAGATGCCCTGCATGTAGGCCACATCGGCCTCGATCTCACATCCCTCATGCTCGGAGACGCTGACCACCTGACCACTCATGTAGGCCTTGACCTGCACTGGAAGCGGTGCGCCTCGAATGATGACCTGGCCGGTGACCGGAGAAATCGTCTCGACCGTGCCTTCGAATCTGGACTTCACGGTGTTCTTGAACATTCCGAACATGCCCTTGCTCTGGGCCATCGGCTCGTCAAGGGCGATGGCATCGCCCTCCGCCTTGAGCATGCAGGCGACGACATCGGCCGGGGGCAGCGACATCTGATTGGCGAGATTGACCGGATGGACGTTGCCTGGCAGATTCGTCTCGGCGACGATGTCGCCGGCATTCACCTGATCATTGATCTTCACACGCACATCGCCGGAGATCGGCAGACGTCGCATGATGCGATGTTTCTTGTGCCGGGTTACCAGCAATCCTGGGGTATAGGCCTTGGCCACGACAATGCTCCTGCTGGACGATCAGACGCCCACGGGTTCCGTTTCTTCCTTGTACACGTCGAGGGCGTCAAGCCAACCCTGTACGGTTGCCTGACAGGAGGATCGTTCCTCCGGAAGTGTCAGCGAGCGACCTCGTCCATCAAGGATCAGGCCGACGGTACCACCGCGAACCGATCTTTGCACTTTCTTGCCCGCTCCCTCTCCAAGATCGATTCCTCGAGCCGGCGACAGCGTGATGGTCCCCGTCTCGTGTTCTTCGAACGGCAGGAGCTGTATCTCACCACCGCTAATTTCCCCCGAAGCGGTGCGGTCACCTGTCAATTCGTACTTGAAGCAGGACTTTCCAGCCTTGGGCTGGCCTGCCGCACAGACGCTCGTACCCAGATAGACCAGACAGTCGCGATCGAAGACCTGCTCGGCCGCCTTGGGATGGACGCTTGAGAGCACACCCAGATGGGGCATCATGAAGATGGAGTCCTTGGCCAGCATGGTCACGCCTTCGGGCTCGAAGGCGTCGATGAGCATCATGGCCGTCTGATGCATGCGAGGAGCATGGCTGAGCACACCGCCGGAAGCAACCAGGAGATCCAGCGTCATGTTGTTGACGATGGTCTGTCCACTGGTCTGCTGACTGAAGGTGTCTCCGACCGTGCGCTGCTGCTGGACGCCCTTGAGCGTCGTCGCGAATTCCTTGTGCTGCTTGTACGCCAGACGCAACGCTTCACGGGCAACGGCCTGCTCGAACATCAGGGCCTCCCGCGTCTGCGGAATCGTCGTCGGCCGGATCATCTTGTTCTTCACATGGTTGCGAAGCTCCCGTTCGTTCATGTCGAAGGGGACCCATCGCAGGACGTTGGGCATCGTGGCTTCAGCGCAGACATTCGAGATCGAATAGGACATCCCGAGATTGGCGCTGACGGTCCTGTTGAAGGTCTTCTCGAAGACGCTGAACACGTCTGTCGTCGCACCACCGATGTCGACACCGACGACATTGATGTCCTGCAGGCGAGCGACCGTCTGGAGAATGTCGCCCACGGCACCCGGAGTGGGCATGATGGGCGCGCCTGTCCAGCTCATGAGCTTCTCATAGCCGGGAGCCTGTGCCATCACGTGCTCGAGGAAGATGTCGTGGATCTTGTCCCGGGCGGGCCCGAGGTTCTCACGCTCGAGAACGGGACGAAGATTATCCACTATCTGCAGGTCGAATCCGCCTTCGTCGAACACCTCGGATACCGCTTCTCGTGCGTCCTTGTTGCCGGCATAGATGATGGGCATCGAATAATCGCTGCCGAATCGCGGCTGCGGTTTCGCCGGAGCCACCAGTTCCGCGATCTGAACGACCTTGCCGGTCGTACCCCCATCGGTACCTCCGGAGATGAGGATCATGTCGGGCCTGAGATCGCGAATGCGCTGGATCTGATCATGGGGACGGCGACCGTCGTTGGCGGCGATCACATCCATGACGATGGACCCGGCACCCAGGGCAGCTCGCTTGGCACTGGCCGCCGTCATTTCGGCGATTACGCCCGCCACCATCATCTGCAGGCCACCGCCGGCGGATGAGGTCGAGATGTAGATGTCACACCCTTCGGTGTCCGTCGCCGGGGAAATGATTCGACCGTCATCATCAACAAGACGGCGATCAGCCAATTCGGCGATTTCCGTCACCGAATTGACGACACCCATGGTGACGTCGGCAAATGGTTTTTCAACGGTCGTAGGAGCCTCACCACGGTGGGTCTGACGATATTCACCATCCACATATTGGATGAGAATGGCCTTGGTGGTGGTACTCCCGCAGTCTGTTGCAAGAATGACCTTGATCTGGTCAGGATCGATGTTCGTCATCTGTATTTTGGTCCTGAGAAGCTTCGGGCAGTTGGTTGGATTCGATTTCCTCAGCCTCAGGACCTACCCGGTCCCAGTGCTCTAATCGCTGGCAAAGATACTCTACCGACCCTCTCTGCTCAAGAAAGGTGGCAAACTCCTCGATTGTGGGCCCATCGAGAATCACCGAGATGATGGGAGTGAAGAAGTGGATGGCCTGAGAGGCCACGTAGTTGAGGGGACGGCTCATTTCAAGGGCCATGAGGGCCGGAAGGGTCATTCCCCTCTTCACAACCGCCTTACAGACCCGATCGCAGATTTCGGCCTGTCGCTCCGTGGGTTCGGCCGCACCGGGCTTGTCCACGGCGAAGGCATTTCTCATTCGATCTCGCCAGCTCATGCCTTCGACCCCTTGATCGATGTCATGGCCGATTTGATCCTTGGAATGATCTCTTCACCCCGGCCGGCGAAGAGCACGCTGATTCCACGACTGTCGAACATCCCTCCACGCTGGCGGGTGGACAGATAGCCGCCGGATGCATCATGAGGAAACCGTTGCAGGTCCTGCCAGCGAATGCTCCGGGTTCCGATCGGATATCGAACAGCGATTCCGTTTTCATCCAGCCGGTAGGTGGTTGGCAGATAGAAACGATTCAGCATGAAGAACAGGAACAGAATGGATCCCGCACCGGCAAGCACCCCACCAAGGACATTCGGCACGGCCAATGAGACCAACCAGCCACAGGCCAGCACCACGACACTGGCCATCACGGCCCTCAGTGGTTGCTCACGCAGTGGATGCGCAGTCCATTCCAGTGCGTCCCCTTGATGTCGTGTTGCCTCGTCCGTCATCTGAATCCCCATGGAGAATGAACGGATCAGTGTAATGGGGTGAACACGAGGCGGGCTGGCTGACGGCCGAATCCATCCACCATCAATCGACCCAGGCTTTCACGACACCGGGCAGGATGCATTCGAGGACATCGATTCGGTCGATCTCGATTCCCGCCTGAAGGAGACTGATCGCCTGGGACTCCAGAAAATCAGGCCAGTGCCTCTGCCTAACATTGATACCGATGCCGATCACGGCCTGGTCACCCGATTGCTCGATCAGTACCCCGGCAAGCTTACGACCATCCAGCAGGACATCGTTGGGATGCTTCACCTTCAGACGAGCTGGCAGCAGTGGTTCGAGGCCCTTCACGATCGCTGCCGCCATGTCGATCGAGCGAGCCGGCTCATCTGTCCTGGGTAGACAGATGCTGAAGGCCAGGCCATCCGAGCCCGTATCCTCCCAGCTGTTGCCTCGCTGGCCACGGCCGGAGACCTGCCTCGATGCGACCACGAGTGAACCCGATCCCATGGCGCTTGCCATGTCCTGGGTACTGGAACAGGACAGTACGACCCTTCCCTCACGCAGAGGCGAGCCGATACGCTCGACCAGCGTCTCGACTCTATCCGGCCATTTCGAGATATCCAACAGGTTGGTCATGCCTCGACCTGTATGTCGAGTCCGACATCCGCGATCATGGCGTGCCTGGTGACCGCACCGACCGCTATCCGGTCGACGCCCGAAGCGGCTGCATTGGCGGCGGTGTCGAGATTCAGACCGCCCGATGCCTCGAGGAGAATGCCACTTCCCGAGAGATCTCTTCTTTGCACCGCTTCCGACATCTGCTCGCTTGGCATGTTGTCCAGAAGAACGATGTCGACCAGCCCGGGCTCGAGAGAGAGCACCGCGTCGAACTGTTCCAGGGTGTCCACCTCGACTTCCACGAACGAGAGATCCGGCGTGGCTCTCGCGTCACGAATCGCCTCACCGAGACGGGATTGAAGTTCCGAATCGGCGATTCCGACAAGATGGTTGTCCTTGTAGAGGGCCGCATCGTGCAAGCCAAGACGATGCAGTGTTCCGCCCCCGCAGGCCACCGCGTACTTCTCCCAGAGCCGAAGCCCGGGAGTCGTCTTTCTTGTATCGCAAATGACGGCGGGCCACTGCTCGACGGCCTTGACGAAGCGACCTGTCATGACAGCCACACCGGACAGTCTTCCAAGGAGATTGAGAATCGTTCTTTCGGCGGCCAGGACGGAACGCCGCCCACCCTCCAGACGCCCGATGCAGGTACCCGGGGTGGCCAGGGCACCCTCGGCGACATCCGCATGCAGCATCACGCGACCAGCCAGAGGTGGCGTCGACAAACCTCTGGCCAGAGGCTCCAGGCCGCTGACGATCAGGGTGTCACGAGCGACGATCGAAGCGATCACTCGATCGGTCGGGGAGACGATCGAATTGGTGGTCACATCACCACGATTGATGCCGTCCTCGGAGAACCAGCCCTGTATGGACTCCACGACATGAGGAGTCGGAAGTAGCTCCGCCGAGAGTTCGACCAGTGGCTTCACGCTATGATTTGATCCAGTCATTCGCGGAGTATACGTCCCCCTAATTCCCCGGAGGCATGACCATGTCACTTCATCCGATCGAAGCTTCTGCAATCCATGCCCGTCGGGAACGCGTATTTCTCGTCATCGCAGGACTCTTCCTGGGCACTCTGGCGATGCTCAACATCCTGGGCATCACCCGATTCATCAAATTCGGGGAGATCGAAACTGACCAATGGGGCCCGCTTGCGATCGCCGTGGCCGTTGGCGTGCTTCCCTATCCGGTCACCTTCCTCTGCACGGACCTGATCAGTGAACTCTTCGGCCGGGCGAGGGCCAATGCCGTCGTCTGGGTGGGACTCATCCTGAATGGATGGGTGCTCCTGATCCTCTGGGTCGGAGGCATCCTGCCCGGCCTCGATCCTCCTCCACCGGAGAATGTTCCCGTGCTCATCGACACGCTTCGTACCGCCAGCGAATCTGGCGGACTCTCGATCGCAGATGTGCACTTCAACTCCGCCGAGCTCAAGTACGTCGCCACGCAGGCTGAACGTCCCACCGTGTTCTTCGAGATTCGAGCGTTGGCCTTCGGAGCAACCATTGCGTCGATGATCGCGTATCTCATGGCTCAGTTCACCGATGTCTGGATGTTCCACTTCTGGAAACGCCTGACAAGGGGAAGACATCTGTGGCTTCGCAACAATGCCTCCACACTGGTGAGCCAGCTGGTCGACACGGTCGCGGTCGTGCTCATCACATGGCAACTGGGAGTCTTCGATGCGATTCTCGCGGACAAGCCGAGTGTTCCCGCCTATCTCACAGCCTTGATCGTCACCGGCTATGTCTTCAAGTTCATATTCGCACTCATCGACACCGCCCCGCTGTACTGGCTGGTTCCCAGACTCTCCAGATGGCTCGAGATAGATCCCATCGCCGAACACCGACATCTCGAGGATCCGGGCCCGGAGTCAGCACGATGAGCGATGACAAGACGATCTTCGACTCGATTCTCAGTGGAGAGATCCCCTGCCATCGCGTCTACGAGGACGACCATGTCCTGGCCTTCCTGGACATCGCCCCCTTGAGCCGCGGCCATGTACTGGTCATCCCGAAGGAGCGGGCCTCGCACCTGCACGAATTGTCGGATGAATCCGCCTCGGCCATGGGACGGGTCCTGCCTCGACTGTGTCGAGCCGTCATGAAGGCGACCGGGTGTGAACACTACAACCTGCTGCAGAACAACGGCGCACCGGCGCACCAGGCGGTGTTCCACGTGCACATGCATATCATCCCGAAACCGGATGACGCCTCGGGCCTCGGACTCGACTGGAGTCCGGGCCAGCTTGGCGACGGCGAAGCGATCGCATCGGCCATCGCCGATGCGATCGAGTGCGATTAGCGACGACGTGTCGTCTTCTTCTTGGCTCGCTTCTTCCTGGCGGGCTTCAGTGACTGTTCTATCTCGATCGCCGACTGGGCTGCTGCCAGACGAGCCGTTGGAACACGGAATGGCGAGCAGCTGACGTATTCCAGATCCACACGATCGAAGAAGGCGATGGAAGCCGGGTCACCACCATGTTCGCCACAGACACCGAGCTTGATGTTCGGGCGTGTCATTCGACCGGCATTCACCGCGTGATCGACCAATGCCCCGACACCACGAGCGTCGATGCTCTGGAATGGATCCTTCTGGAGGATCCCGGATGAAAGGTAGTCGGGAAGGAAGCCGTTGATGTCGTCACGGCTGTACCCGAAGGTCATCTGTGTGAGATCGTTGGTTCCGAACGAGAAGAAGTCCGCGGATTCGGCGACCTGGTCGGCCGTGATCGCCGCTCGAGGAATCTCGATCATCGTTCCAATCGGGATGTCCAGGCGGCCGGTGTACTTCTTGGCCTTCTTGGTGGCGACGATGGTCTCCTCCACCTGGGTCCGGAGCATGGCCAGTTCCTCCCTGGTTCCGACCAGCGGAATCATGATCTCGGGCTTGGCGACGATCTTCTTCTTCTTGCAGGCGATCATCGCCTCGACGATGGCTCTCACCTGCATGACCAGAATCTCGGGATACGTGACTGCCAGTCGACAACCACGATGGCCAAGCATGGGGTTCGCCTCATGCAGCGCCTCGACACGACGACGCACCACCTTGGGCTTCACCTTGAGGGCCTTGGCCAGCTCCTGCTGGGATTCGGCATCATGAGGAAGGAATTCATGCAGTGGTGGATCCAGGAGCCTGACCGTCACGGGCAGATTCTTCATGGCGGTGAAGATCCCGATGAAATCCTTTCGCTGGAAGGGAAGAAGCTTCGCGAGGGCCTTTTCACGATCCTGCTGATTCTCCGCGAGGATCATCTCCCGCATGACGGTGATTCGATCGCCCTCGAAGAACATGTGTTCGGTCCGGGTGAGCCCGATTCCCTGTGCACCAAAGTCGCGGGCCCGCTTGGCATCGGTAGGCGAATCGGCGTTGGTGCGAACCTTGAGTCGACGACGCTGGTCGGCCCATTTCATCAGAGTGGTGAACTCCTTGGACATCTTCGGAACGGAGCCCTTCACCTTTCCGACGAGGACTTCACCGGTTCCACCATCGATGGACAGGATGTCCTTGGGACCCCAGTGCTTTCCATTGACGGTCACACGGCGTCGCTTCTCGTCGATCTCCAGCTGACCGGCCCCGGCCACGCAGCACTTGCCCCAGCCACGGGCGACAACCGCGGCATGGGATGTCATGCCGCCGGTGGAAGTCAGGATGCCAACCGCATGGTGCATGCCCTCGACATCCTCGGGCGACGTCTCGCGTCGAACCAGAATGACGTCTTCGCCGGCTTCGGTTCGCTCGACTGCCTCGTCGGCCGAGAAGGCCAGGGCGCCGGATGAGGCGCCGGGAGATGCCGGAAGCCCCTTCGTGATGCATGTCGACTTCTTCTTGTCCGCGGCGGTGAAACTCGGCAGCAGAAGCTGGACCACGTCACCGGCGGGCACTCTGAGAATGGCCTCGTCCTGCGTGATCAATTTCTCCTTCACCATCTCCACGGCGATACGTACCGCAGCCGCCGCCGTACGCTTGCCGTTACGCGTCTGGAGCATGTAGAGCGTGCCTCTCTCGATGGTGAACTCGACGTCCTGGACATCGCGATAGTGCTTCTCGAGCTTGGTTCGAATGGCGAGCAGCTGCTTGTGGACGGATGCATTCCACTTTTTCATGCCGATCACGGGTTCCGGTGTGCGGATGCCGGCCACGACATCCTCACCCTGGGCGTTGATCAGGAATTCGCCGTAGAACTCGTTCTTGCCCGTGGAAGGGTCTCTGGTGAAGGCCACGCCCGTGCCCGAGTCGTCACCCATGTTTCCGAAGACCATCGTCTGCACGTTGACCGCGGTTCCCGTCAGTCCGGCGATCTCGTTGATACGGCGATAGGAGATCGCCTTGGGTGCGTTCCATGAACGGAACACGGCTTCGATGGCCGCCTGCAACTGGCGATAGGGATCCTGGGGGAAGGGCTTGCCGACATGCTTCTTGTAGACCGCCTTGTAGCGATCACAGAGCTTGCGAAGGCCTTCTGCTGGAACATCCGTGTCCTCGGTCACCTTGTACTTCTTCTTGATGGCATCGAACTCGGCCTCGAAGTGATGATGATCGACACCCATCACGACATCGCCGAACATGTTGATCAGACGACGATAGGCATCGAGGGCGAATCGTTCATTGCCTGTCAGCGCCGCCATGCCATCGACCGCTTCATCGTTCAGGCCCAGATTGAGGATCGTGTCCATCATTCCAGGCATGGAGACGGCCGCACCACTTCGAACGGAGACCAGAAGTGGATTGCTCTTCGAGCCGAACTTCTTTCCAGTCTCACGCTGCAGTCGGGCAACCGCGGTCTTCACACCTGCCATCAATCCCGATGGCAATCTGCCACCTCCGGAATTGAATGCCTCGCAGGTATTCGTCGTGATGGTGAATCCCGGAGGAACGGGCAGACCGATCGAGGTCATCTCGGCGAGATTCGCCCCCTTGCCACCAAGCAGTTCACGCTGCGAGGCATGACCCTCCGTCTTGGTCTTGCCAAACGAATAGATCATCTTGGGAGCTCGGGTCGTCTTGCGCACGCTCTTCTTGCGAGAAGTTCGTTTCTTGGTGGTCGTCGAAGCCATGTTTCACCTTTGTTTCACGATTCGATCGCAACTGATTCCAGCGAGTGGATTTCACTGGCCTGGGACCCCCCCACGGGGGATCATGAGCGACCAGTGTACCACCCCACGATTTATTCCAGCCAATCGAGACTATGATCGAGCACTCATGCGCGCGACCAGCTCAGAATTCCATACCGCTCACAAGGACGTGCTGACGTTGGCCGCCACGTATCCGGCTCAACAGCCACTCGTCGTGCTGCACTCCGGGGGCTCGAGCAGCCCCTGGGCCCGCTGGTCCATGCTGGCGAGCCCGAGGGGACATCTCAAAGTTCTCGATGACGGATTCGAATGGTCGGGCCAGTCGTGGCCGGAACTCGAGGAGGCTTTGGCCGGGGTACCCGCCAACGATCCACTCGCGATCATGGACGCAGCCATCGCGGCCGATCAGGCGATCTCCATCGAAAAGGACCCCTCCCTGCCGTTCATGGGCGGCTGGGTGATCTCACTCCGGTACGAACTGGGCGCCCACATTGAACGTGTCACCAACTCGGATGCCGATCTTCCCAGAGGCGTGCTCGCAGATTTCCTCTGGTGTCCGGATGCCATCGTCCACGATGCCTATTCCGACAAGTGGTGGTCAATCGGCGAACCCCAGGTGTTCGATCCCGTGATCGCACCGGACCAACCACTGCATATGGACGAGTGGAAAAGCCACCCTGACCGGAGAGGGTATGAAGAAGCGGTCTCCCGGACGATCGAACTGATTCGTCGAGGGGATCTCTTCCAGGCGAACATCACACGCCAGATCTCGACGAACTGTCGTGGCGGACTCCGTGAATTCGCGCTCAAGGCACTGTCCTCGAGCGGCGCCTGGTTCGGATGCTGGATGGAATTGGCGGACAGCGGGCTGGATCGCGCCATCCTCGGCATGAGTCCTGAACTGTTTCTGGATCTCGATGCGGCATCGGGCACACTTCGTTCCAGGCCGATCAAGGGAACCAGGCCGGCCGAGGCATCGGTGATGGAACTGGCCGGATCGGAGAAGGATGCGGCGGAGCTCAACATGATCGTCGATCTGATGCGAAACGATCTCGGAAGAGTCTGTGAACTGGGCAGCATCGGGGTGAGCCAGCCCAGATCGATCGAATCCCACCCGACCGTCCATCACGGCGTGGCGGAGATCTGCGGACAACTGACACCGGGCACACGTTTCTCCGAGATTCTGCGGGCGACCTTTCCACCTGGATCAGTGACCGGCGCCCCGAAGATCCGCGCCATGCAGGTCATCGACGAACTGGAGCAGTCCCCTCGAGGCCCCTACTGCGGCGCCGTCGGCTGCCTGTCGACATCCGGCGACCTGAGGCTGGGCGTGTCCATTCGAACAGCAGCCTTCGAAGGAAACGCCAAAGGCGGATTCCACGAAGTCGAAGGCAGGCTGGTCTATGGAACGGGGTGCGGCATCGTGGTGGACTCGGATCCGACCGATGAATTCACGGAATCCCAGCACAAGACGGCTGCCTTGATGAGGCTTCTGGATTGATGCGATCGATCATTCAACCAGCCTGTCGCGACATCTGAAGCTTCTGTTGACATGCGATGGCCTGCAGGATCTGCCTGACAACCACACGTTTGTGGGCCGGATTGGCGGAGAAGTCGAATGTCATGCCCGCATAGGTCTGACGATCGCTCTGCATGTGACTGTGCACGAGTCTGGCAGTGGCGCAGACCGGCGTCTTCAGCATGGGAGGCAGACCGAATCGCATCCAGAACAGTGGCCTGCGCCCCAGGCTGGCCGCATGGGCGTGCTCGACCGTGAGACCGACGCCACCGCCACCCAGATTGACCAGACGTGCCGGCAAGGCAGGTCCGACTTCAGGCAGGATCTCATCATCGATCTCCTCGTCGCTGAGTCGACACAGTGGCGATTCCGAACCGTCGAGTTCACGAAGAAACTCCGCTTCGTTGACTCGTTCGGCCAGGACCACCGTGGTCGGGTCGAGGAGTGGCCAGAGCTGCACGCTCGGCAGATCAAGACTGGCCGTCTCAACACGGTAGTCCCGTCTTCGCTGACATCGTTCGACTCGATCGGGAATGGCCAGATCGAGTTCCGCTCGAGCATCCACACGTTCTTCCGAGGAATGCCATTCGAGACATCGGGTCCTGAACATCCATCGGTTCTGACCGACGGCCATCATGGCCACCAGTTCGACACCACTTGGAATCTCGATCGTCCTTCCCAACGCCACCGGCGCCTCTACTCTGATCGCGTCATCCCCAAGGCAGAGGACACGACATCGAATCAGAAGATCACCGGATACGCCACTACCCTCCATCTCTGGACGGGCAATGGCAAGTTCTATGGAGCCTCCTCTGTGCTTGATCTGCTCAAGACATTGACGCCAACCTGCTGTACGAGATCGATTCGCCGGCACGTTTATTCTCCCTGATATGGACACTCGTGAAGTTGATTACTTCACCGCCTATCGTCAGCCACGATGGGCCGCTTCAGCGTGGTTGTCATCAAGGATGCAAGTGTTAATCGCCGACCGGCCTCAGAACCCGCACACTTGAATTCTTCGGAACAAGTGGAACGGAATAACCCGCAATTCGCGCGACCAACTGCAGATGGGACGCTGTCCAGAGACGAAGCGGATCGTCATCGGGGCCAATATCCCAGTCGTTCTCATCAATGTTTGAGGAAGATCGGATGGCAAACACCGCATCATCCGCGGACCAGACAAGCTGCCTTCCCTGCTCATGATCCAGGCCGGCCTGCCAGTTGCCCTGGGTGAGCTCGGGCCACAGATCACCGGGTATGTCGTCGATGACCAGAAAGCCTCCCGGTTCGAGACGTCGACGGATGCGCACCAGCAGCTCGATCGCCTGATCGATCTGCCAGAACTGGCACAATGTATTCCCCAGGCAACAGACCACGTCCCATGTCCCATCCGTGGCACCGAGCCATTCGATGCACTCCGCATTCACCAGCTCCGCGGTCGCCCGACTGGACTCCAGCGACTGGCGACACTCATCAAGCACGGAAGACTCCTGATCGAGACCCGTGCAGATTGCACCGGCCCGCGCCAGTGGAACAAGCGTTCGACCACAACCGCACCCCAGATCCAGCAGGCGGTCACCCGAGGACACGTTGGCCCTCAACCATGCCTGCTGCAGGGAGTCGATGGCGGACTCATGCGGGAGGCATGCATCCAATGAATGGATTTCATCATGTCCGTGTTTCACTCTTTCAACGCCTCATCAAGTTCTTCAAGCACCTGCCTCATTCGAAGATCGGCCTTTGAATCATGATCCCCACCGTATCGCATCGCGTAGTACCAGCTGGCCATCTCACCCACCTTGGATGACAGTTCAGGATGGGAGTGCTCAAGCGTACGAGCAAAGGCGATCGGAGGCTGCCAGGACGGCTTGGACAGCCCTGCCAGGGACAACCGCTCGAGCATCTCGTAGTAGAACCCCAGATGTTTCATGAGTCGACGAACTTCGACGGAAGACAGCCCCTCGGCATTGGCGTAGCGAAGAATGCGACGACGCCTTCGACGACTGCTCCAGACGACGATCACGACAACCACACCACCCAGCAGGAGGGAGATCAAGATCGAGATGATGCTGCCGATGCCGATCGAATTCCTGATGTCCAGGATCGTCTCGCCAACTGAATCCAGTCCGGCCGCAAGATCCTCCTTGATGCCGGGGAACATGGAATCGGACAGGTATTCCTGCGTCTCCGTGTCGTATCCAAGGACATTGAATCTCCACTGGCCTTCCAACCAGCTCCAGAACCAGAAGAGACGATCGATCGGGCCCATGGTGATTGCTCGAGTACCCGGAACGTTCGCCGGTGGCGTGGGATCGAACACGACCCAGCGAGGACCTGGTCCGATGATTTCATTCCATGCATGGGCGTCCGACTTGAGTGCGATGTAGCGGCCGGTGGTTTCATCGAATCGATTGGTCACATATCCCGTGACCAGCCTCGACGAGATCTCGACACTGTGACAGAGCCCCATCAAGGCCGACGCGAAGTACTCACAATGCCCGAACTGCTGATGAAGCAGAAAACGCTCCACCGGATCCATCTTCGACATCTCCTCCGATGCCCCCACCTCGGTGAGATCCAGGGTGTATTCGAAATCTCCGTATTTCAGGTGTTGCTCGAACACGCGTGCCGCGTCGATGTTCCATTGAAGACGTGATTCGGTATTCAAGGGTGCGGACTCGGATAGTCCCGCCGACTCGAGAAGGGAGACCGCCAGAGCTCTGACCCTTGGATTCTGATACGCATTGGGCGAAGGCAAGCCGGGCTCCGCATTGAATGAGGTCATCGAGCGAAACAACGGCGGCTCAGGAATGGCCTGTATTCGATATGCCAGTGGGGTCGGCGAATCTCGCTTCACACGGATCGTCTGACTGGATGGACGAAAGATGATGCTGGTTCCGATCTGCGTCTCCAGACTGACCGGAACCGACATGGACACGAGCTGCTCGCTCGGCGAGTCCAGAATCACGTCCTGCAGAACGATCTCCGAATCGTCCGAGGTCATGAAGAACGACTTCCACTGCTCTGGCTGGATCTCGAAATTGGTCATCCCGAACGATTCGGCATCCCAGATTCCATCTCCTCGATAGGCCGTCAACGCCGAGGCGCGAAGACGCAGGGCCCGATTGAGCTGGATCATCTCCCCCTCCTCGTTCTCCAGACCAACGGAGAGGACCTGCTCGGCCGAAAGCGATATGCGAGTCTGGCCCAGCAGATCGACCCCCTCGCTCAGACCGACTTCACGTGGCGCCATCGAACGCAGGGCCACCGTTGAAAGCTTCGATGTCAATCCTCTCGGGAACAGGAGGAACATCGTGGTGGAGATGAGGAAGATGAACAATGTCGAGGCAAGTGTGGTATTTCGATAGTGCTTGCGTACACCTGTTCCGGAAACCGGATTGGGCGCAACCTCAGCGGCGATGCCCAGGACCCGTGCTCGCTGCTGCTGTGCCTTTTCAGCGGCGCACGTCAACTGGAAGAGCATCAGCGTGATCAACCCGAGCGTGGACCAGGCGATCAGCAGGAAACCGAAGATGAGATCGATGGAGATCAGACAGGCAAGCACCATCAGAAGCAGTGAAAGAATCAATCGTTCAGCCTCGTTCTCCAGCGTGTGGCGTTCGTACAGCTTGATGACGGTCAACCAGACCACGAACTGGCCAATGGCCGGCACAGGCTGCTCGAGATTGCCCATCGCGAAGACCACGCTCCAGATGAGCGCCACCGACGTGAGAAACAGCGACACGGGCCTGGAGAGCGTGATGCCCCGCGGGCCATCTGAAATCGTCCGGCTCAACGCCGCCAGCCCCCCCGCGGCGAGCAGAAGCCATGGATGTCGTTGCGAGAGGCACTGACCGACGATCGCCAGCAGAATCACCGCGAAGCTCATCAGTGGATAGAGCTTGAGTAGATTCATGCGACGCTCCCCTCCACTTCAGGCGCATCGGAATCGATTCCGCTTGCAACGAGATCATCCAGTTGCCGCGCCGTCAGATGCCAGACATCGGAACGCTTGAGGGTTTTTCGAACTCGATCCGGATGCACCACCACGAGCCCCGCACGCTCCCGTTCGGGGATCGCAGCCCAGGCACGCCGATCCTGCGTGAGGTCGAGATCGGATAGGGCGCCCAGAATCCGGCCAAGATGACGAGGGCCTCCCCTCAATCCATGCACTGGACAATCCAGTCCCTGAACGGTGAGACCAATGTCATACCCCCGACTCGAGGCATCCTGGAGGATGGAAGCCGCCAGGCTGATCGCGTCCTCTTCCAGCTGCGCCGGTGTCCATCGTTCATCGCTCGAGACCTGCAGGTCGTCGGTCGGAGTGGTCAGATCAAGCACCACTCGGATTCTCGGCGAAGCGGGGAGAGATCGTTCCAGGGCGATCCACTCGTTGCGACGAGCCGAGATCTTCCAGGCGATGTCCCTGATTCCATCGCCTGATCGAACGGAACGTGTGCCGAAATAGTCAAGACCGTTCCCGTTGCGGTCGATGCTTCGACGCCCCTGGCCACCGGTGCCCAGAAGCGAACGGATCAAATCTGGTCGCAGCGGATGTGTCTTCGGATAGATCCTCAGATCCTGAGGCACGTGCAGACGTTTCCTTCTCGGGATGATGCCCATGGGAAACGCTGTTCGAACCTCGACCTCTTTGAAGACGAGCCGTCCTCGTCTGGTTGGCACGAACAGACCCTCGCCGTGGACCGTCTCTCCAGGTCCGACATGGAGAATCCAGGCGGAGGAGGCCTCTTTCATCATGTCGGACAGATGCTCGGTGACGGTGATGTCGAAGGCCGGCAGATACTGGCTCGTCCTGGACAACTGGTACCCAACCGGTACCACCTGCCCGACCTGACCGTGATCCGGAAGCATCCGCCTGATCTGCAGATCATTGAGCATCTGCCTGGTCAGGTACCAGGCCACCACTCCGATCACGACGAGCACACACAACATCCAGAGCAGTGGATTGTTTCCCTGCATCAAGGCTGCTGGCCCCAGAAGGAACAACAGAAGCAAATAGATGACTGGCGCGCTGACCGGGAGGGTTCGATTCATCTCATTGACATGCTACGACGTGACTGAGGGAAGAGGCACCCGAGTCGGGCTTTGCCATTGATAAATGTCAGTCTTCTTCGGTCGCGCTGACGGCAGTCGATTCGTCGGAGACCGCGTCGGGATCCGGAGAGGACTCTTCGGAGTCGCTCTTGTCCGGCTCGTCTTTCTGATCGGGATCGGACTTGGCAACCGCCACACGATGCGATGGTTCCCGGGGGAGTCCCTCGACATCAGGCAGATCATCGATGCCAGCGAGCCCGAAAACCTTCAGGAATTCCCTTGTCGTGCCGTAGAGCATCGGTCTGCCCAGTTCTTCCGCACGACCCGCGATGCGTACCAGGCGACGCTCGAGCAGTCCTCGAAGGACATCGCCACACGCCACTCCGCGGATCGCCTCGATTTCAGCCCGCATGACCGGCTGCCTGTAGGCGATGATCGAAAGCGTCTCCAGAGTCGCCGGAGTCAACTTGCTCTGCTGCCTCTGGGCCAGCAGACGCTTGAGCACGGGAGCGGCCTCGGGAACCGTCATGACTCTCCAGCCGGAGGCAATCCGCACGATGCGGAAGACGCGACCGGTCTGCTCATACTGTTCGTTCAGATTCTCGACCGCTTCGCGAATCGCATCTGACTTGACCGACTCACCCTCTTCGGAAACGGCTTCTGCCAGTCTCGCGTCCCCGAGCGAACGTTCGGCGGCCAGAAGGACCGCCTCCAGCCGCGCCGTCAGGGAAAGTCCGGACGACTCGGTCAGCTGGGTACTTGTTGAATCGGACTTGCCTGCTTCACTCATGCTGATCGAGCGCCGCCATGATGCTCAGCCAGTTCAAGTCGAGTCTTGAGTCGCTTGAGTTCGCGGTTGCGTTCGTCGGACAACTGACTGGCATCCTCTGCTGCTTCAAACTGCCTCAGTTCCTGCTGCAGTTCGTTGATCGAAAGATCCTTCACGGAATAGACGGATTCACTGAGAATCGTCAGCGTGTTGTCACGCACATGCGCGAATCCCTCTTCGATGGAAAACCATTCCGTACCACTATCGGTATCGAGCCGGAGTGGACCGATACCAAGACGGTCAAGCAATGGAGACATGCCTGCCATGACACCGTACTGACCATCCCATGCCGGGAAGGAGGCATAGGAGACATCTCCATCGAAGGCAGCCCCATCGGGCGTCATTACGGCACATCTGAAAGAACTGCTCACGGGTAGACACTCCAGGTTCAGGTACTTGGGGAAGAGGTTTCAGCTGTCACCTTCCAGCAGAAGACCCCAGAGCCCTTCCAGGACCTTGATCTGGGGCAAAGTGTAGCGAGACTTGGGAGTGTTGCATCGTTTTCGAGCCCCGAAGCGGACCATTGAAGTACTTGACATACACGATTAGGCCTCATATATTCATATATCCGGATATATGAATATATTCGTGACCAACACAGCTCGCCTTTCAGGAGTCTCCAGCCGTGAGCACGACCACGCTTTCAGAAACCTTCATGAACACAAACCTACCACTCATGAGCGACCTCCCCTTCAAGGTCAGCGACCTCTCAGAGGAAACCATCACGTTCGGCCGCAAGGAAATCGAGCTCGCCGAGCACGAGATGCCCGGTCTGATGGCGCTTCGTGACAAGTATTCCGGCAGCAAGCCGCTCAAGGGCGCTCGCATCACCGGCTCACTCCACATGACCATCCAGACAGCTGTTCTCATCGAGACGCTCGTCGATCTGGGTGCCCAGGTCCGCTGGGCAAGCTGCAACATCTTCTCGACTCAGGATCACGCCGCGGCAGCTGTCGCCGTTGGTCCAAATGGAACGGCCGACAATCCCAAGGGCGTCCCCGTCTTCGCCTGGAAGGGTGAAACACTCGAGGAATACTGGTGGTGCACCTTCCAGGCTCTTCACTGGGGTGACGGCAACGGTCCCAACCTCATCCTCGATGACGGTGGTGATGCGACCTTGCTCATCCATCAGGGACTTGAATTCGACAATGCCGGATCCGTACCGGACCCCTCCACTGCCGAGTCGGAGGAATTCGTGTGCGTGCTGTCCCTTCTGGAGACCCTCCAGGCCACACATCCAGCATTCTGGAAGCCGATCGCCGAAGAGATCAATGGTGTCTCCGAGGAGACCACCACCGGCGTCCATCGTCTGTATCAGATGGCCGAGAAGGGTGAACTTCTCTTCCCCGCCATCAACGTCAACGATGCCGTCACCAAGAGCAAGTTCGACAACCTGTACGGATGCCGACACTCCTGCGTCGATGGCATCATGCGAGCCACCGATGTCATGCTCGCAGGCAAGGTCGCCGTGGTATGCGGCTACGGCGATGTCGGCAAGGGCTGCTGCCAGTCCCTCCGCGGACAAGGCTGCAGGGTCCTGGTCACCGAGATCGATCCGATCTGCGCCCTTCAGGCAACCATGGAGGGCTACGAAGTCGTCGTCCTCGAGGATGTCGTCGGCGAAGCGGACCTCTTCGTCACCACCACCGGCAACAAGGACGTCATCACCGCCCAGAACATGGCTTCCATGAAGCACAACGCGATCGTGGGCAACATCGGTCACTTCGACAATGAGATCGACATGGCCGGATTGGGCAAGATCGACGGCGTCGAACAGATCTTCGTCAAGGACCAGGTCCACGAGTGGAAGTTCAAGGATGGCCATTCCATCATCGTTCTCGCCGAAGGTCGTCTCCTGAATCTGGGCTGTGCCACCGGCCACCCAAGCTTCGTCATGAGCGCTTCCTTCACGAATCAGGTCCTCGCCCAGATGGAACTCCATTCGAACCACAAGGAGTATGCCATTGGTGTGACCACGCTTCCCAAGAAGCTCGACGAGATGGTGGCCCGCCTCCATCTCGAGAAGCTGGGTGCGAAGCTCACCTCGCTCACTCCTGAGCAGTCCGAGTATCTCGACCTGCCCATGGAAGGCCCCTACAAGCCCGAGTTCTACCGATACTGATTTGACGAAAATCACGTTTAACCGGCGACGGCCAGTGGATCGAGATCAGACGAACGAGTCGGGTCTCACCCGCTGGCCGTCGCTGGCTTCCAGAATCATGACCTGCTCACCATCCTGAAGACCGCCGATCATGAGCATGACCTGGCAGTCCGGTTTGTAGGTGTCCATGAGAGAGCGAAAATCATCTCCACTGGGGACATCCTCCCTGGCGAAGTAGTTCATGGGCACATCGGGCTTGCCAGGCCCTGATTCAGCCCAGACGGCGAGCAGATCCTCCGCAAGAACCAGCACGGCCCCACGGCCGGACATCTGGAAGGATTCCCACGAGAAACGGGCGATCTGGTTCCAGCAGGCCGAGGCCGCTGATATGAGCTTGGTGAGATCTTCTGATGAACTCATGAACATAAGCCTACACGCGGTGGCCCCGATCGGCTCGGGAGAGTACCCTTCGACCTCCTTGAGTGATCCAATTGGTCATGAATGTGGTTTGGCACTGGTGCGGCTGAAACAGCCGCTCCATGTCATTCAGGAACGTCACGGAGACGCGGCGTGGGGTCTGCGGCGCCTTCATCTTCTGATGGAGAAGCAACGCAACCGCGGGCAGGACGGCGCCGGCATCGCCACGATCAAACTCGACATGCCCCCCGGCGTTCCATTCCTGCGAAGAATGCGGACAACCAAACGAAATGCCCTTGCACGGATACTCGATGCCACAACCCGTGACATGGGTGTTCTGCAGAAGACGACGCTCCACTCGGAGAACGAGACCGAACTGAAGACGGCCTGTGATTTTCTCGGAGAGATCTACCTCGGACATCTGAGATACGGCACCCACTCGGGACGAGGCGTGTCGAACTGCCATCCGCTTCTTCGGAAGGACAACACCGCCAGTCGAAATCTGGCCGTTGCCGGCAATTTCAACATGACCAATTCGGCTGAGCTCTTCGAACAGCTGGTCGAATATGGATTGAATCCGGTCGGGGATTCCGACACGCAGGTGATACTGGAACGTCTGGGCTATTTCCTCGATCTTGAACATCGCCATCTTCGAAAGGCCATGGGCCCGGGCTCGTTCCTGGGCCTCGAAGGCCGGGAACTGGCCATGGGCATCTCGCAGGACATCGATCTCACGAAGGTGATCAGACGAGCCTCGGAAGGATGGGATGGCGGTTATGTCTTCAGCGGACTTCTTGGCAATGGAGATGCCTTTGTCTGTCGAGACCCCGCCGGGATCAGGCCCGGATTCTGGGTGGAGACCGATGATGTGATCGCCGTGGCCTCGGAAAGACCCCCGCTTTCCACGGTGTTCAACATCAAGCCAGAGGATGTCCATCCGATTCCGCCGGGACATGTGCTGGCGATCAAGCGAGATGGAACGGTCACTCTCGATCGATTCACCGATCCTGTCCCGGAGAAGCAGTGCACGTTCGAACGCATCTACTTCAGCCGTGGAAATGATCCCGACATCTATCGTGAACGAAAGCAGCTGGGCTGCCATCTGGCGAAGAGAGTTCTGGATCTGATCGACTGGAATGTCGGCTCCGCCGTGTTCAGCTTCGTCCCCAACACGGCCGAGACGGCCTATCTCGGACTGGTCCAGGAGGCACAGAGACTTGTCCGCCTGAGACAGGTCGACAATGTCTGGGACCACATCCAGAAAGGCACCGTGGAACGAGAGGAGCTGCTGTCGCTCCAGATGGATCTCGTTCGCTCCGAACGCGTCGCCCACAAGGATCAGAAACTTCGGACGTTCATCACCCATGATGCCGCTCGTCGCGATCTCGTGATGCACATCTACGACATCGTCAGGGACATCGTGCTTCCGAGCGACACACTGGTCATGATCGATGACTCGATCGTCCGGGGGACGACACTGAAGGAATCGATCATCACGATCCTGGGAAGACTGAATCCCGCCAGGATCATCATCGTCAGTTCAGCACCACCGATCTGCTATCCCGACTGCTACGGAATCGACATGAGCCAGCTGGATCACTTCGTCGCCTTCCAGGCCGCCGTGTCCCTGCTCAAGGACACCGGCCAGGAGAAGATCATCGAACTGGTCGAAGCGGATTGCCGGGCACAGGCGGATCTGCCGGCCGAAAGTATGAAAAACCACGTCGCCAGGCTCTATGAACCGTTTACACAGAGCGATATTGAAAAAAAGATCGCCCAGCTCATTCGCCCCTCCGATTCGGAATGGAAGGGGCAGCTGGATGTGGTCTACCAATCCATCGAGGGACTCCACCAGTCGATCCCCGCTTTCAAGGGCGATTGGTACTTCACGGGTGATTATCCGACGCCCGGGGGCCTCAAGGTGCTCAATCAGGCCTATCTGAACTGGCGTGAAGGCCTTGATAAGAGAGCGTATTGAGCCGCCGATAATGCTCATGCCCCTCAGGAATCCACGGATTCATGCCGTGTCATTGCCATCAAAGCCTTGACCGGGAGCTCGGTTTCTGGTCCACTATTCGGCTTGCCACTCTGGATCCCGGAGGTCCGTGGTGGTGTTGTTTTTGGCCCATTGGAGGCCACTGCAACCGTTTTTCAGGAGTCGCCGAATGGCGCGTTATCTCGGTCCGAAACTCAAGCTTTCTCGCAGGGTCGGTGTCCCAATCGCGGACATCCCCAAGCACACCGCTCGTCGTCAGCTCAATGCGCCCGGCATGCATGGATACCGTGGTCGCAGACCCAAGGACTACGGCATTCGTCTCACCGAGAAGCAGAAGCTCCGGTACCACTACAACGTGCTTGAAAAGCAGTTCCGTCGGTACGTGAACGAAGCAAGTCGACGCAAGGGCAACACTGGCGAAGTACTTCTCCAGCTGCTTGAGTCCAGACTCGACAATGTCGTTCGGCGCGCTGGATTCGTTCGAACGATCTGGGCTGCAAGACAGATGGTCACTCATGGACACATTCTTCTCAACGGGAAGAAGGCCGACAGGCCGTCCATCGCGATCAACCCAGGCGATGTCATCACCCTCAAGGAAGGCATCCACAAGGTTGTTCGAGAGAACATGGAATCGCTGGCCGGCCACATCGTTGCCGACTGGATCGATCTTTCTCCTGCAGAGCTGACCGCCAAGGTCATCGCTCCGCCGACAGCTGATCAGATTCCTTTCGAAGTGAATACCAACCTGATCGTCGAATTCTATCGATGATCCAACTGGGGTGGCCTGTGGCCCCGTGAAAACCTGCGAACGGCCCACGGGCACGGTGGTTACAAGATGAACAGGCTTCTTCGCAAGTACAGCAAGCTGCTTCTGGCGGTGTTCGGAACAGGCCTCATGGTCGTGTTCCTCATGCCTCAGATCCCAGATCTGGTCTCCCAGTTCGGAGCCCGGAGCACTCTGGTCGCCACAATGGGCCAGGATGACAAGCCGATCAGTGCCAGGGATTGGGACGAAGTCAGGAATGAACTCCAGTTTCTGGACAAGGTCCAAGCCCAGTTCCCCCCACTTCCACTCGTCGGCGAGCTGAAGAATCCCGAGCAGTACTATCTGCTGGCTCACGAAGCCAGCGAAGCTGGGATGATCGGCGGCATCATCTCCGCCGGGCTCGGTGACCAGGAACTTCTTCAACTGAGTCGCAACACTGGCTTTCCACCTGCCACGATTCGACAGGCCTTGACCAACCGTGCGGGTATCTATCGATACCTCAGCCACTTCGTCAGTGCAGGTCGGCACTCCGATCGACGACTCAAGGGTGAAGGTCGCAAGCTCTTCGATGCCGCGGATGCCCAGGTGGTTTCACTGAAGGCCGTTCCGGACAACGACTACACTCCCGATGCGGCAGCCATCCAATCACACTTCGACACCTACGGGGATGTCGAACCAGGTGAGGGCGAACATGGGTTCGGATATCGACTTCCGAATCGACTCAGCCTCGAATGGCTCACCATCCCATCCGATTCAATCGACGACTCCCTTCGCAACTCCGATGCGATGAGCGAGCGGGAGCTCATGAAATACTGGCGTCGCAACGAATCCCGATTCCCTGGATTCGAGGATTCGGACGAGATACCGGACACCGTCCAAACCGCCATGCTCAACGATCTGCGTGAAGCCCACGTCGCCGAATTGAACCGGTCCATCAACGACCGTCTTCGACTTCCACGACGAGGATTCGATGAAAGCGGCGGCTATCTCGTCCTGCCCGATGACTGGAATGATCGAAAGACGAGCTTCGAGGACATCAAGACCCATCTGGGAGATACCTACGGGCTTGTGATCGAGTCACCGTCCAACAGCGGCGATGAGATGATCAACGCCAATGAGATCAGTACTCTCGACGGTATCGGACGAGCTCGAACGGACAAGTTCAGCCGTCTCCCCGTGGGCATCGAGCAACTGGCATCGGAATGCCGTGAGTTCGACGGCACCGGACTCTATCCCGTGCAATCCGGTGTGGCTGGTCCGATCCTTCAGGATGCCAACGGCAACCTGTACGTGTTCAGAATCATGGAAGCCGACGGCGCACGAGCACCTCGTGATCTCGACGAGGTTCAGGCAAAGGTCGTCGAGGACCTGCAGCGACTGGCCAACTACGAATCCATGCTCGAGGAGATCGACGAGATCGAACGCATCTCCGAGACGGATGGCCTTGAAAGCCTGGCGGACACCGGATGGAATGCCGATTCTCCGAACAGCAAGAGCTTCCAGAAGTATCAGCCCGGAACGGTGGCCTTCTACCTCCAGCAGGGCAGCATGCCTCGCCCGAATCCCGCCATCCTCCCCGGTCTTTCACAGCAGGATCCTGAAGTGATCGATGCCATCCTGACCAAAGCCTCCGATCTGGACAACGATGTCGTCATCGCCGATCTGCCTGAATCGGAACGGATCATGGTCATGCCTTCCGACAAGAATCTCGCCATCGTCGCCGTCCGACTCATCGACCGACGACCACTCGACAGCGATTCCTTCCAGCAGCTGGCCGTCCAGCAGGTGATTCCGATGCTGCTGATGAATGAGGAGATGGGCGGAGACACCGCATCGATGCGTGAGGCCTTCACCATCGATGCCCTTCAGGCAAGACATGGATTCAACTTCGCCGGCAATGATGAGGAAACCGGCAATACCAATGGCACGGTTGATGCCGCTGATGCATCCGCAAGCCTGACCAACTGACATATAGAATCCGAACAGGAAACAGACCAATGAGCGACACCGCCTCCAAACCAGAGATGCAGGCCACTATCCCCTTCGATGTCTTCACTCAGGTGGATCTCCGGGTCGCAACGATCAAGGCAGCCGAGCTGCATCCCGATGCCGACCGGCTGCTCAAGATCCAGTTGGATGACGGCACGCCGGAAGGCCGCCAGGTGTGTGCGGGCATCAAGGCCCACTACGATCCGGAAAGTCTCGTCGGCACACAGGTCGTGATCGTCGCCAATCTCGAACCAAGGGTCATCCGTGGCGAGAAGAGCGAAGGCATGATCCTGGCCTGCACGAGTGGAGAAACAGTCAGTGTTCTCCGAGTCGATCAGCCAAGCGAACCAGGTAGTCGAGTCAGCTGAATCACCGCTTGCACTCGATACCGGATGTATCTTGTCGAAAGACGGGAACCCGTCACGTCAGTCGAATACCCAGACAAGCCGCCATTCAACGATGATCCGGGATCCCCTTCCGTTCCAGCATGGAATGGTCGGTAACGGATTCCTGCCTGATGGATGTCCACCGACGCACGGCAGCCACCATGCCTCACGACACGCGGTTCAGATGACATGGACGTGGTGCCCGGACGCTACTGGGCAGCCGCCTGGACAGCTTCCCAGTCTCGATCGCTGAGGAGAGAACCGTTGGATCGCTTGGAGACGGTTTCGTCTCGTCGCCATGAACGCTCGCAGCAGGGCTCGGAGCGAAGATCCTCGATGACGATCATCTCCGCCTGAGCATCACATCTGAGCCTGGAGAGTTCGCACATGGACTCCAGATCCTCTCTGAATGGATGAAGATCTCCATCCGGATCAGGCAGGACCACACCCGCATCGAGCGATTTCTCGATGCCGCCCTGATCAGGACCCTTGGCTACTTCAAGAGCCTTGAGAATCCGATCACGAGCCTCCAGCACCTTGGGCCATCGGGAGTCGACTTCGATGGTGATGGGCCGGAGGATCTCCATATGGACGCAGGCCTCGTCACCGTGAAGCGATCTCCATGCCTCGTCCGCCGTGTGCGACAGGATGGGCGATGTCAATCGACAAAGCAGTTCCGCCAGCAGGAACAGGGTGGCCTGACTCTGGCGTCGACGTTCGCTGTCGGGCTGGTCGCAGTAGAGACGATCCTTGACCGCCACACAATAGATGGCAGAGAGTGTTTCATTGCAGAAGTCGAAGATGGCCAGATGGGCTCGACGGAACTCGTAGTTCTCGTACGCCTCCATGACATCCGTCTGAAGTCGACTGCCCTGCGAGAGGACCCAGGCATCGAGCGAATCGGGGGCGAGACTCGAGCAGATCTGATCGAGATCGACCGGCTTCTCGAGATCGTCCAGATTGCTCAGAAGGAAACGAATCGTGTTTCGAATCTTGCGATAGGACTCGCCGGCGAGCTTGAAGAGTTCGAGATCCACCCGGATGTCGTTCTCGAAGGCCAGGCTGCTGACCCACCATCGACAGACATCGGCTCCGACATCCTTGAGAAGGTCATCCACGTTCAACGCATTGCCACCGGACTTGCTCATCTTGCGACCGTTACGATCGACCATGAAGCCATGCGTCAGAAGACAGCGGAATGGTGGTTCACCCGTCACCCCGAGCGCCGGCAGCAGGGAGAGCTGGAACCAGCCACGATGTTGATCTGATCCCTCGGAGTAGAGATCGATCGGATACCCCTGTTCCCGAGCGGACATGACCGCATTCCATGAACTCCCGGATTCGAACCAGACATCGAAGATGTCATGCATCTTCTCCAGCGACTCGATGTCCAGGCCATCCGGGGCATCCGGATCCGATCCCGGATCGTAGTCGGCCAGCAGCATCGCCGGTGTCTCGGTGAACCAGGCATCACTGCCACGCTGTCCGAATGCACCGGCTACCGCCCGGACACTGGCCGATGTCATGAGCACCTCTCCCCCGGGCATCGCGAAGGCCGGTATGGGAAGTCCCCAGGCCCTCTGACGGGATATGCACCAGTCGGGGCGGGACTCCAGCATGCCGCGCATCCGGTTGCGTCCCCATTCGGGGACGAACTTGACCGAGGATTCAGTGGCGGACATGGCCATTGCTCTCAGTGATTCCCCGCCCTTTCGCATGGGACGATCGACACCGATGAACCACTGCTCCGTTGCTCGGAAGATGACCGGGGTCTTTGATCGTCCGTCATGTGGATAGGAGTGATCGATATCGATGGATGTGAACAGATGACCTGATGATCTCAGGTGTTCAACGACCTTGGGATTCGCCTCCCACACGGAAAGACCATGCAGCCATTGAGGAACGGTCTCGTCGTAGGTGCCATCCCCCTGGACGGGACAGTAGATGTCGAGCCCTTCACGGAGACCTGTCCCATAGTCCTCGACACCATGCCCAGGCGCGGTATGGACCAGCCCGGTCCCATCTTCGAGTGTCACGTATTCGGCTGAAACCACAGGACTTTTCTGATCGATGAAAGGATGCTTGTAGGAGAGACCCGCGAGTTGATCACCACGGCATGTGGCCAGACGTTCGATGTTCTCCACACCACCGATCTTGGCCACTCTCTCGACCAGTTCATCGGCGACGATCGTCAAGGCACCATCGAGTCGAACCAGGGCGTAGAGAAGCCGATCATGAACCGCGATCGCCAGATTGGCGGGCAGCGTCCATGGGGTCGTTGTCCAGATCATGAATGAAGGCGTCTGATCCAGCTCGGTGTCGAACGCGGCGGCGACCGCCGATGCGTCTGCGGCCTCGAAGTCCACGTAGACAGAAGGATCGATTCGATCCTCGTACTCGAGCTCCGCTTCCGCCAGAGCCGTCTCATTGGCGATTGACCAGTGGACAGGTTTCAGCTGACGGAAGACGATGTTCTGGGAGACGAGATCGGCGAAGGTCTCGACGACCCTCTGCTCATACGCCGGGTTCATCGTGAGATAGGGGTTGTCGTAGTCCGCGAGCGTCAACAGACGTTGCATCTGCCCACGCTGGAGCTTGATGTACTTCTCGGCATCCTTGCGGCATTCCCGGCGAATCGCCATTCGACGGGACGCTTCATCCAGCGAATTGATCTTGTCGAGTTTTCCGGACTGGGCCAGTTCCGTCATGACCTTGTGCTCGATCGGCAGACCATGGCAATCCCAACCCGGAACGAATCGACATTCTCGACCGGCCAGCAGCCGAGACCGGAAGACGATGTCCTTCAGGACCTTGTTCAACAGGTGACCGACATGGATCGAACCATTCGCGTAGGGTGGACCATCGTGGTACACGAACGGCTCGCCACCTGAACGCGCCTCGGTAACCCGCTCGTACAGTGATTCCTTCAACCATCGCTTGACCGTCGCCGACTCGTTCTGAGCCAGATTGGCCCGCATCGGGAACGATGTGCGAGGGAGGTTGAGGGTCTTCTTCCAGTTGGTCTTCGTATCCGACATGATCAGAATCCGCCCGCTAGCTGGTTCCATTGGATATGCAGCAACTACTGCAGTACCAGATGGAAAGACGCCCCATGGTAGCTCATTGGCGATCCACCTGACAGATTAATGATGGGCGTGATCGTCATGATTCTCATGATCATGATCATGGTGATCGTGATCATCTTCGTGGGCATCATGCTCGTGGATGTGGGCAGCATCCGGGGTGTGGTCATGACCATGGCTGTGGTCATGGAACTGGGTGGCGACCCAGGCCACGGCGAGGCCCAGGACGAGTGCACAGCTCAGGAGAACTCGATCATGGCGGTGAAACTGCAGTTCAGGCAGAAGATCACAGAGTGCGACGCAGAGGAACATGCCCACCGCGAAGCCCAGCGCGGGCGTCATCCACACCGGAGCGAATTCACCGGGTCCGATCCCCATCATCACACCGATCAGCACCCCCAGAGGGGTGATGAGAGCGAAGAGGATATTGACGATGACACGGGCTCGAACGGATCGACCGGCCGCGGTCATGACGGCGATGAGGCTCAGTGAATCGAATGGCTTGTGCAGAATGATCGCCAGAACAAGCGCCAATCCCGGGATGGCCTGCTGATAGATGCTGCCGTACATCACCGAGGCAGCCAGCGCAACGCCGGCTGCCAGTCCATGAAGCGACAAACCCAGTCCGGTCGCTATCCAGGAGACTGCATGGCCATGTTGCGAGCAGATGGCCGGATCGGCATTTGAGCTTTGCGGAATATCATGATGATGGAAACAGACGAATCGTTCCAGAAGAAAGATCGAGAGGAATCCGATGATGATCCACATCGCGACGTAGCGGATCGCATCCCCGCCCTCCACGATCGAGCGTGCATGGATGGCCTCCGGAAGCAGATCCAGGATCGCCAGGCCGAACATGACCCCAGCCACGAATGACAAGGCCAGCTGCATGAGACGATGGGAGGCCCCGAACCGCATGGGTATGATTCCACCCAGCAAGGACACTCCGGCGATCACACAGCATTGGATGACGAGTATCAGGATCATGAAACGCCCTTATCTGTTTTCTCGTAGGTCGACACCGGACAGTGGGATCTTACTGGAGAAGGAGCCGTCGCTGATTCGCTCTCCGGATCGTCGAAAGTACGACTCCCGAGGGAGTATTGTCAATTTTGATCACAAGATGGTGTCAGAAACTGGGCCTGTAGCTGATCATGAATGCTGTTCAATGCAGCATCCACGACCGCTGGATTGATTTGGACAACCTCATTGAACGAAGCCGGGCATCACCCCCCTGACACTGGTCCGCAGACTGCTACACTTTCGTGAATGGCAGCCAAATCCTCCACCTCGAATGAATCCGCGAAACGTCGCGCTTCCTCTGGAAAAAATCCCAGAGATACGCCTGCGATGCGGCAGCATGCACGATTCAAGGCTGAGAATCCCGGGTGCGTCCTCTTCTTCAGGATGGGCGATTTCTACGAGATGTTCGATGAGGATGCCAAGCTGACCCACAAGGTTCTTGGACTGACGCTCACCGAACGTTCATCTGGTATTCCCATGGCCGGAATCCCGTACCACAGCGCGGAAGCCTACATCAGGAAACTGATTCAGCAGGGCTATCGAGTGGCGGTCTGCGAACAGATCCAGGATCCATCCGAAGCCAAGGGAGTCGTCGACAGGGCGGTCACGAGAGTCCTGACTCCCGGAACGCTCGTTGACGACACGCTTCTCGACGATGGTGTCGCCAACATAGCCGCCGCTCTGGTGATCGAAGGCGATGACGCGATCATCTCATGGGCCGAGTTGTCAACCGGCTCGCTGCATGTGCGGAGCCTGCCATCGAACATGGTTCTGGATGAACTCGTTCGAATCGGTCCGTCGGAGTTGATCTACCCGGAATCCCTCGAGCACGATGGCGGGATGACAGACGAACTGGAGGCGTTCCTTCAGGCGACCAGTACGCCCCGCCCCGACTGGACATTCGCTGCCACAGAAGCGGCCGACACGCTCCGTCGCCAGTATCAGGTCGCGACTCTTGAGGCCTGGGCACTGGACGACACCGGCCAGGGACCGGCACGGGCCGCGGGCGGTCTCGTGAGGTTTCTCCTGGATACTCAGGCAGCGGATGGTTCGGCCCTGTCGCATCTCCAGCCTCCGGTCCTGGTGCAGGACGATTCCATCATGCGTATCGATGCCGCCACCATGCGGAGTCTGGAGATCGAACGCACGGTCCGAGGAGGGACCTCCGAAGGATCCCTGCTCTCGATACTCCAGAAGTGCCGGACGCCCATGGGTCGACGCACGCTTCGACACTGGCTCTGCTATCCACTCCAGCAGATCGATGCCATCAACGCCAGACTGGATGCCGTATCGACGCTGCTGGCTGACGAGGGACTCAGAAGGGATCTCATAGAAGCACTCGATCCGATTCAGGATGTCGCTCGCATCATCGGTCGCTGCGCCATGCGGCGTTTGACACCGAGAGATGCCGTTGCGCTGGGCCGATCGGTTTCAAGCCTTCCTCGGCTCATGGAACTCCTGGAAGGTCACGAACGGCTGGAACCCATCGGCAGGTCACTCGAGACAATCGCGGCCACACTGATCCCCATGGCGCGTGGGATCAGGGAACGCTGCGTTGACAATCCTCCGGCTCATCTTCGAGAAGGCGGACTCTTCCTTGATGGTTTCGATGTCGAACTTGATGAATGCAGAGGACTGCAACGCGATGGATCCGACTGGCTCGCCGACTACCAGCATCGGCTGAGCGAGGAAAGCGGGATCTCCTCACTCAAGATCGGCTTCAACAAGGTCTTCGGCTACTACATCGAGGTCACCCATGCGAACACGGATCGAGTTCCCCCGATGTTCGTCAGGAAGCAGACCCTGAAGAATGCCGAACGATACATCACACCCGATCTCAAGGAATACGAGGAACGAGTTCTCACCGCCGAATCCCGTGCGATCGCCAGAGAGAAGCTGCTGTTCGATTCCCTGCTCGATGAGATCAACCAGCATGCCTCCGAACTATCGTGTTTCGCCGAGTCAATCGCGGAACTGGACGTCCTCACCTGCTTTGCCGAGATTGCCCATGGCCAACGCTTCATCAGACCGGTGATCACCGAGGAACGGACACTCCACATCAAGACCGGTCGTCATCCGGTACTCGATGCGAGCCTGGGTTCCAACTTCGTTCCAAACGACTGCATTCTCAACGAACCGGGAGACGACACTCGATCTCTTCTGTTGATCACCGGCCCAAACATGGCCGGCAAGAGCACCTACATCAGGCAAGTCGCCTTGATAACGCTTCTGGCCCATGTCGGCTGCTTCGTACCGGCCGATGAAGCAACCATTGGATTGGCGGACAGGATCTTCGCACGCATCGGGGCCTCCGACGAACTCCATGCGGGCCGATCCACCTTCATGGTTGAAATGACCGAGACAGCCGTGATCCTGAATCAGGCGACAGATCGAAGCCTTGTGATCCTCGATGAAGTCGGCCGTGGAACAAGCACACTCGATGGCCTGTCTCTCGCCTGGGCCATCACCGAATCACTGTCCCGCCGTGCGACAAGAACCTTGTTCGCCACCCATTACCATGAACTCACCGAACTGGCCGATCGGCATGAGAACATCGGCAATCGGCATGTGGCCGTGCGAGAGTTCAATGATCAGATCGTCTTCCTTCATCAGATACGATCCGGAAGCACCGACAAAAGCTACGGCATCCATGTCGGTCGACTGGCCGGCATTCCTGAGTCCGTGCTCAAGCGAGCCAGGGAAGTCCTCGATTCCCTTGAGGTCCACCACGACATCGGCGAAGTACCCGGTGCTCCAGCCCAGCGAACGGCCAAGCCGCAGATGAATCTTTTTACCGAATATCTCGATCATCCAATGCTTGCCAAGCTCAGATCACTCCGGCTTGATACGATCTCCCCATTGGAAGCATTCGATGTGCTCCGTTCATTGCATGATGAGGCAAAGGACAGCTGATGAGAGGTTTACGATCCACTGATCTTCAAGACGTTTTCCAGAACGCATTGGACTGGGAAGGCTATCTCTCGAGCGATCCTGAGAAAGCCCCACCATGGCGAACGCTTCTGGAGGACATCCACCTCGATGATGGACAGACGCAGCTGCTGACTGGCTTCAGTCGAACCCTGCGAGTGCTGATGATCTCGGGGATCTGGTGTGGAGACTGCGTCCGTCAGGGACCTGTCCTCGAACTGATCGCCAGATCGAACCCCTGCATCGATCTGCGATTCGTTGACCGTGATTCGATTCCTGAAATCATGAATCGACTCTCCATCAACGGAGGACAGCGGGTTCCCATGGTCGTGTTCATGGCCGAGGACTGGGAGCCGGTTTCCGTAGCCGGTGACCGTACCCTCAACTACTACAGGCACATGATGAACAGCAAGCTGGGCATCTCCTGCCCCATGCCCGGCGCCGCAACCGATACCGGAATGATCCACCTGATGACTCAGGACTGGATTGACGAATTCGAAAGAGTCCATCTGTTGCTCAGGCTCAGTGGCCGCTTGAGACAGATTCACGGAGATTGACGATGCTTCACGAAGCGGCATTCCTCGAGGAACACTTCAAGTCAGGTATGGAATTCGAGCCATTTGTGGCCATGCTGCCAATGGATCAGCAGTCCTCCTGGGTCCAACGACACGGCCAGCTTGAACTGAGCGATTCCCAATTGGAACTCCTCGGCAGTTTCACTCGCGACATGAAGATCCTGTGTCTCACAGGGCCATGGTGTGGTGATTGCGCATTGCAGGGAGCGGCACTGGGCAGAATCGCCGCGAGCCAACCCGAGCGGATACAGCTCCGATTCATCCCGCGCGACGATTCCTATGCGGAGCTCATCATCTCCAGCATGATCAACGCCGGAACACGCGTACCCGTCACCTGGATCATGGCCGAGGATTTCGAGCCCTGCTCCAGAATCGGCGATCGAACGCTCAGTCGATATCGCTCCATGGCATCAAAGGCACTGGGCCCCGCCTCGGGCGTCCTCGCCGCCCCCCCTGAAGATCCCGTCAGAACCGTGATGGATGAAGTGCTTCAGGAAGTGGAGAGAGTGCAGTGGATGCTGCGATTGAGTCCCAGACTTCGGGAACAACACGGAGACTGAAGCGCGATGATGTCGACGCATGAATCGACACCATCACACTTCTCCGCGAACCAATCAATCCTGCGACTTGCTCCTCTTGTGCAATTCATCCATCACCGAATTGAATCTCGATTGGATCAGCTTCATCATGTCCGCATCATGCGAGTGCTGACGCCGAAGAATCGACAACTCCCGGATATGATCACGAAGCCGGCTCGTATCCAGTAGTTCGATCTGGACATCTGTCAGGAGGCCCGTACTCTGGGGAGCAGCCGATTCCTTCCCGAGAGGATCAGATTTCTTGACAGGCCTATCGTCATGCCTGATGAACCGGACACTTTCATCCAATGCATCCATCAACGATGCGACGAGCCTCTGGATAGATGGCCCGCCCTTGATGAACAGAAGACTTGTTTCATCATTGATGAGGGCCGATCTCAACCCGAGCGGCCCACCATTGACCAGCTCGATGTTCTCGAGATCCGACAGGATCATCTCGGCCGACAGGCCTCGATCGAGCAGATGGGCTATCGAATAGATCTCTATCATCTGATCTTCACCGATTGCGGTACTGCTCGAATCACCTCGAACGGAACCTCCTCTTCGACTGGCCTTCCTGAGATCCCGTCCAAACACCACGAGATCGGAACCGTCTCGAACGCTGCGATGCGATGACCAGATTTCATGCTTCGAACTGGGCAGGTCCGCCACGATCGAATCGATGAGCCATAGGCAACCATCGACATCAATCCGCTCGATCTGCAACGCCGGCATGGGAGAGCCCCCCACGTCGCCATTGAGTATGAACTTGTAACCGGGATCCTTCCGGGAGATCAGATCCGCGAGGTCCGACAGACTGCCGCCTGGAAAATCCAGATCAAACATCAATGATGCTTTTTCATTCGACGAGACATCCTGATCCGCAAGCTCCACAGCCCGGCACGCGGACGCCAGAACCAGAAGAGAGACCAGGCTCATCAGAAAACTGCGGCTGTACGATTTAATCATCCAAGTATTCATGGCAAGACTCCAGACACCCCGTCTGCACGGGCGTGTTATCAATGATCCCTTACGCGTGACCTGCAGCAGCCGGAAGGAACGGCGTCTATCCAACAGCTGACATCACCCCTTTGATCGCGCATCAGACGCGACCTCGGTCCAATTGAACGATCGAGTGATTCCCGGCATTGCAAAGGAAACTGGTTTTTTCAGGAAACGTCGATGCTGCTCTTGAAATCGGGCTGCGGTGCATTCAAGAGCTTCCACAGAAACTCGAGGACCTCCGCGACCCCCTCGCCCGTCACACCGCTGGCGATCAGACGAGGTGACTCGGAATGGCCGAGACCGCTTTCAATCTGCTCGAGAAACTCCTCACGAAGATCCTCTGGAACAAGATCCATCTTGTTCAGGAGGATGATCTCCGGCTTGCCCGCCAGATCCGCTTCGTAGGCATCGAGCTCCTGCCTGATCACCTTGTAGTTCTCACTCGGGTCGGACCCGTCCATCGGATCGACATCCAGCACGTGAAGAAGAACTCTCGTTCGCTCGATGTGTCTCAGGAAGTCATGCCCCAGACCAGCCCCATCGGCAGCACCCTCGATCAATCCGGGGATGTCCGCGACGATGAGACGACGATGTCCCGGCAGTTCGGCGGTGCCAAGATTCGGAGAGAGGGTCGTGAAGGGGTAGGCCGCGACTCTTGGATGGGCACGACTCATCGCACCAAGCAAGGTGGATTTGCCCGCATTGGGCAGACCGACCAGTCCGACGTCGGCGATCAGCTTCAGTTCCAGCGCAAGCGTCTTCTCTTCCCAGGTTCCACCGGGTGTCGATTCGCGAGGGGCCTGATTGGTCGAGGACTTGAAATGTTCATTTCCAAATCCACCTTCACCGCCAAGCGCGACCAGCATTCGCTGACCGTCGAGATCGATGTCGCCTATCACCTCACCGGTATCGAAATCACAGATGATTGTTCCAAGTGGGACCGGAATGATGCAATCGACCCCATTGCGTCCGAAGCAACTGGAACCTTCACCGGGGCGACCGCTTTCAGCTCGGTAATGAGGGCGTGGGGTCAGTGAGAGCAGCGTATTCAACGATTCATCACCGACGAGGATGACGTCACCACCCTTGCCGCCATCACCGCCATCTGGACCACCACGGGGACGATACTTCTCACGGCGCATGCTTACACAGCCATGGCCGCCCTTGCCGGAGCGCACGAAGATCTTTGCGTTGTCGATGAGCACGGTGTGTTCCCTGTGCGGGATACCCGCAGGCTGGAATCAGCCGGCGGTCTTGGCGGGACGCTCGATCGCTTCGTATTGGGGAATGGAAGGATCCGATGGAATGATGTCGACAGCTCGCCCACGGAAGCGGACGGTTCCCTCAACCAGTGCGAAGAGCGTGTCGTCCTTGCCGCGACCAACCTTGTAGCCGGGCTTGAAGTGCGTGCCACACTGGCGAATGATGATGGATCCGGCCTTGGCGGCCTGACCTCCGTACAACTTCACTCCGCGAAACTGCGGGTTGGAGTCGCGACCGTTCTTGGAGGAACCCTGTCCCTTCTTATGTGCCATGTCTCACACTCCTGAATGTCCCGGAAGCGGCAGCTCCGGTGACGAATCGACCATCATAACGGGACCTCAACGGAAGATCCAGACCTCATAGGTCGGCATATCCGGATGTTCTGGAATTGGACGGTCTCCGATGGCTGTAGCGGCCCCTGGGATCAAATAATCGCGTTTCAGGGTCTTTCGAAGAACGATCTCTTCACCTGTTATGGGATGCTTGACGGGTGCCGTCTCGCTGCTGAGACCGGCGACGAACAGGGAAATCTCATTGACATCCGTCCGATTGGCCGGCCAGACACTCAGCCCGGTACGGGCATTTCCCCGTCCCTGCTTCAGATTTCCGATGATCTTGTACTGGGGTTCCAGAAACGGATCGCCGAGACGGTCGAGGATTTCATCGGTCACAACCGATGGAACGTTCTTGCCACAGGAGAGGATCTCCCCTCGATCCGTGTAGATGACCATTGAAGGCACCCACATCTGATCGGCTCCGGTACCGTTCTCGATCTCGTAGGTCATGTACCAGTACCACTTGCCATTCTCAGCGCTTTGATGAATGCGAAGCGGACCGGGCGTGAACTCGAGTTCAGGCTGGGTCGTGTAGGCGGAAGGCTGCGGGACCGACCAGGCGGTCAAGGTCAGCAGAACACATGAAATCAGAGAGATGAGAATGGTTCGAATCATGGGACGATCTTTCTGGGAAGCTTCTTTGAATCAGGGTGAGTATTCTAGCAGGATCATCCCGTTCCCCGACACCCCGTCGAGCCCATTGGCATCTCATGACCTCACAGCCCCACAAATCGCCTTTCAAAGACAGCCCAGGGCCCGAACTAGCGGAATCGGTGGATCTGGTGGCGGCTATTCGACTTCTGCTGCCAGCAGGCGCTCAGATCAGCGATGCCGAACGGTTCATAACCTACGCAGGTGAAAACCAGATTCGCCTGGACTGGGTCTGGATCATTCGAAAGGAAGATGGACGCCCGGGCTCGTCACTGCTGGCGGTACCTTCGGCCGGTCGCACTGTGATGCTCTTCACATCCGAGGCGGAATCCGAAGACCAGCACAACCGAGTTCAACGACTGCTGAATCATGGCCTTCGCTTCCTGGAGTCGCAGGATCTGCATCTGGCGCAATCACTGCTGCTTGTCAGCGACACATCCGGCCAGAGCGTCTTCGAATCCAGTGACTTCACCGAATTGGCGATACTTCAATACATGGATCTTGTTCTGCCAAAGCGGATCAGGACTGTCGACATGCCGGATGAGCTGGTTATTCGAACCTATGAGGATTCCCTCCATTCGGATCTGGTACGAGCACTCGATTGTTCATACGTGGACACGCTTGACTGTCCAGCCCTTCGAGGACTTCGATCAACGGATGATGTGATCACCGGACACCAGGCCATCGGGCACTTCGATCCCGGCCTGTGGTCGATCGCCTATCGAGCGAATCAAGCTGTCGGTGCCGTGTTGATCAATCCTTCCACGAAACCGTCGCAGGCGGAACTCGTGTACATCGGCATCGGACCGGATGCACGTGGAAAAGGCTGGGGACGCACGCTGCTTCAACATGGAATTCGAATGGCTGCGGAGCGCAAGCTGGGAACGCTCTCGCTGGCCGTTGATATCGCCAATTCACCTGCATTGAAGCTCTACGATTCACTTGGTTTCGTACCCACCGGAAGACGTCGGGCCGTTATCCGATCGATCCGGGGAATGCAAGAAAGTTGATCTCAGCAAGTTGTCCACCTCTCCACCTCGTCGAGGTGGACAAGCCATGTGGATAGAAAAGTTTTGATCGTCGCATCTGCTGTACTACAAGCATGAAAGCTGCGACACGAACCTGTGGGACGCTCAATGACGGTCCTCGGGCAGCTGTTTTCCCGGTACATTCAATCCGCTCGTCCAAGGAAGGACGATCGCACCCCACGGTGCCGAGGATTCCCAAGGAAAGTGCATGCACTCCCGTTTATCGGGCTCATCGCTGGACATGGGACCAAGGCAGTTTGGTGGTTGCCTCGATCAGGCGTCTCGATCCTGATGACAGGCACGATGGATGGATCCCGCACCCACAATCCTGTGGGTACCCGATGCCCCTTGCAGCACTCACCTCGACGAGTACTGAATGATGGCATACCCCCGCTCTTCAGTGGGTTACCACTGAACTCGTATCCGTTCCTCGCTGTCAATTCCTGAGACAACCGATCCCATGCACGCCCTCCCGACCACCGACTCCATCACCGACCTGCTGGCCAAGAGGCTCGGTCAACGCCGACATGCGATGTGGTTTGGGCAGGCCAATCTTGAGCTAAACGACACGGGGCTTGCCGTCGAGGCGGGCTCCCAGTTTGCAGCGGACTGGATAAACGCCCATTTCGAGCGTGATCTGGAACAGGTCGCCCAGGATGTGGTTGGTGGACCAGTCCGCGTCTCCATCAGCGTCCGAAGTGATCGCCCGGGGCCCGATGGCAATGACGACAGCCCCCAGACCCTCCCACCTGCTCGCGAGGAACGAAGACCCCAGAGACCACGCAGACGAACATTTTCGAATCACCACAAACTCGAGGATTTCATCGTCGGACCCAGCAATGAACTGGCCTGGTCCGCCGCTTCCAGAATTGCCGGGGAAGCGGGCCCAAGCCCTGTTTCCCCGCTTTTCATCCACGGAGGATGTGGCCTGGGCAAGACCCATCTTCTCCAGGGGGTCTGCCGACGATACCGAGAGCAGTTCGGACAGCAGGATCCGATCCGCTATCTGACGGGAGAGCAATTCACGAATGAATACATTGCTTCCGTCAGGGAGAACAAGATCGATGAATTCCGGCGATCCATGAGGCGTCTGTCCCTGCTGGCCATTGATGACATCCACTTTCTAAGCGATAAAACCAAGACACAGGCCGAGTTCCTTCACACTCTGGATGCCATTCATCTCACGGGTTCAAGGATCGTGCTGGCATCGGATGCCCATCCGCATCAGATCAGAAGTTTCACCAAGGGGCTCGTCAGCAGATTCCTCAGTGGAATGGTCGTTGAAATCGAACGCCCTTGTCGCCATACGAGACGGACTCTGGTGAATCGATTCGCGGATCATCGCGGTCTCAGGATGGATGAGTCCGCCGTGGAAGTCGTCACCTCCCACTGCGTCGGTTCCGTTCGCGAGATCCAGGGCGCCATGACCCGGCTCAGCGCCTTGATGCAGGTACGTGGCTCCGGTAGCAACCATGTTCCGGCCGACACGGTCTCCCAGGTATTCCAGAATGCGTGGGAGTCGACCCAACCCATCACCCTGGATCGAATCGTCGAGACGGTCTGCGATCATCTGAACCTGACGAAGGCCGATCTGGCCAGTCGGGACAGAGGTACCAGGGTATCGCTTGGCCGAGGGCTGATCGCCTGCCTCGCTCGGCGTATGACTGATTACAGCTATCCGGAAATCGCCCGATCACTGGGTCGCCGCAACCATTCGTCCGCCCATGCTGCCGCTCGCAGGATCGAGGCCATGGTCGAGGACAAGACGAAGGTCCGTCTCCCCGGACAAGGCGGAAGCGACGAGGGGCATGTGCTCGTCAGGGAAGTGCTGGACAGGCTCAGGCACGCGATTTCCCATCCCTGAATTCCACCCTCTGGGATCCAGCCATTCCCGGTCGACAGGCTTCGCCCACCAGCCTCCTCCGCTACACTGAATCCCATGATGGGCATCGAGTACAGAAGCAAATTCACCGTTCAGGCCATGCTGGCATTAATCGTCACGGTCTTCTCGTTCACATGGCCCATGCCGGTGCAGGCTGATCAGACCGCCTATACCAAAAGTGCCATCCGACATCTGAAGAAAGCGGTCACACCACAGCGTGATGAAAGTCATCTGACGCGACTTGCTGCGCTCCAGCGACTGAGTGATGAGAGCCTTGAAGAGCTTTTTCTATCACTCGTCGAACATGATTCATGGCAGATGCAGGTCTACGCGGTTCTAGGGCTGGCCAATCTGTCCGAAGACGGAAGCGTCACGCCATGGCTCATCACACAACTCGATCCATTGGCCCGTAATGAAATCCTGGCCATTTCAATCGACGAGAAGAAGCTCGGACCCGATCAGGCTCGAACGCTCATCAAGTGGGAGGATCTGGAGGAACCGAATCGTCTCGCGCTGCTGGCGTACCTGAACTCTCTGGGGGAAACGCTCGAGATCGCCGAAATAGAGCCGATGCTTGATTCGTCCAATGAGAAGGTCATCGCAGCCGCACTGCTCATACTGACCTGGCTGGGTGATGCGGAAGCAGTCGATCGGATAGCTGAGATCATTGCCGAACTGCCTGAATCCAGGCAATTCGACATCCTCATGACATTGGTCATGTTCATCGAGCGCTACCAGATCGAGGAAGCGGCCTCCTGGCTCGATGTCCTGGTGACAAGCAATCGCATGGATGGGCGTTTTCCGGAATTGATACAACCCGGTACCGCCACGCTGCTGACCATCGAACCAACCACTGGAATTCGGCATTGGAAGGAATGGGTCGGCCCGAGTCCGAAACGCCGCAATCAGATAACCGCCGCATTGATGCTGCTCCAGGTGGGCGTCGGACTGGACTCCGATCAGACCACTGAATTGGATGGCGAAGACGAACTCGTCAAGACCATTCTGAGTGCCGCCAACGCCATTGGCAGCGACAGCGATGACTCCCCACAGAGACTCATCGATCTGTACGACCTGAACCATCTTCGTTCCACCGTGATCCTTCCCGGCGTCATCAAGACGCTTCCGGAAGATCAGCAGATCACCGTCCTGAATCATTTTCTCGATCGATTGTCCTCTGATTCAGAAAACCCCATGAATCGAATGCTGGCCATCGAAGCCACGGAGCGACTCCTCACGATCGACTCCGATTCGCTGCTTCGAAGACTTCAGGAAGCCGAAGACGACGGCCCCCTTCAGGAGGCCATGCTCTTTGGAATACTCCAGCATAGAAATCCGGGGGCACTCGACACGGTCAGGCCGATCAAGCAGATCGGCCTGTCACTCCCGGACGCCCTGGCCTTGTTGGTCATCGCCAGAGAAGCGGATGAACTCACCGAGACGCAGCAACGCAATCTCGGACTGATCGCATCCGGAGGGGTTCTCTCGGAGCCACTCCAGGTCCAAGCCGCATGGCTCTATCTCAAACACACCGATCAGCTCGATGATGCGATGCCTCAGCTCGTCAAACAGAATCCCTAGTCAAGAACTTCCGGAATCGACACCACCATGAACATACCGCTGTTCCAACACGACCTCCCTGGACGCGAGTTGCAGGATCTTGCACAGGAACTCTGCAATGGAAACATGATGCATGGTTCCACAACGGAGACGCTGTCACACGAACTGGCGCAACAGACGAAGCAATCCGAGGGAGTCGTATTCGCGACCTATGCCGATGCCGCATCCCTTCTGTTGATGGCGATGGATATCCATGAAGGTCATGAAATCATCCTTCCAGCCTTCGCTTCGACCACCATGACCACTGCCGTGCTCTCGACTGGGGCGACGCCCGTCTATGCGGACTGCAATCCCAGGACACTGAACATCGATGCCGAGGCCATCCAGAAACTGGTAAGGCCGGAGACCCGTGCCATCGTTGCCACGAATGTCTTTGGAAATCCAGCCGATCTACCTCAGATCGCCTCTTTGTGCGGACAGCTGGAGATCCCGATGATCGAGGATGTCTCCGGTGGACTCGGCGCGACTGTCGATGGACGTCATGCCGGATCCTTCGGATGGGCGAGCATCATCGATCTCGGGGAGGGCTCCGTCATCGGCTGCGGTCAGGGAGGTGGCGTCACGACATCCAATCTGCATCTCGCACAGAGATGTCGATCGCTGCAGTCCGGAGCGGCCCTCGACTGTTCTCGAAACCAGGACGATCATCCCGGACCGATCGGTCGACAATCCAGACTCACCGATATCCAGGCCGCCGTGGCCATGTCGCAACTGCGACACATTGACGAGATCCTCTCGGCCAGAGCCTCCGCGGCATCCAGCTACACTCAGCGACTGGCGGGAACCAGTGATCTGGTCATTCCAACAGTCGATCCCGGAACCTCACGTGGCTGGCCCGCTTTCGTTGTTCGACTGGACGATGCCTATGGTTGTGATGAACGGGATGAGATACTCGGCGGCATGGACAGACACGACATCGCGGTCGCCGCTCCATGGACGCCTCCACCGTTGATTCCCCAGGTGTCCGATAGGACGACTGTCGAAGACGATCGAAACGGATGGCCTGTTGCCGAATTCGTCTCACAGAGAACCATCGCGCTTCCGATCTTCGGCGGGCTGACCGATCGGGATGTGGGACTGGTGACACAGACACTCGAACTGATGATGCAGAGAACGACTTTCCGTCGTAGCTAGCGAGCCATCAACATCAACTGGTCCAGCATCTCGTTGGAGGCGTTGATCACACGGCTGTTTGCCTGATAGCCGGTTGAAGCGAGAATCATGTTGATGAACTCCTGGGAAAGATCCACATTGGACATCTCCAGAGCACCACTCACGATCCGGCCGGCACCAAGCGCTGCCGCATCCGTGATGAGCGGGTCCCCCGAATTGGGCCCGACACGATAGACGTTGTCGCCCATGTCCTCGAGCCCACCGGGATTGCTGAAGACGGCCAGAGCAACCTGCCCCAGTTTTCGGGTCACCCCGTTGGTGAAGGCGCCCAGAATGGTGCCGTCATCACTCACTGAGAATGACACGAGCTCCCCTCCGGGAAAACCATCCTGAGACATCGCTGCCAGAACGCTGTTGGCATCCGCCAACGCCGTCACGCCATTGGTGCCCTCATCGAAGTCGAGGTTCAGAACCAATGGGGAATCGGCACCGTTTTCAAGCGGAATCGTGAGTGTGGTGTTTGAAGCGGAGACGAAGGATCCGGAGGAATCGAAAACAAGTGTTCCATTGCCCACGATACCGTTCAACCCGGAGGCATCGGGTGATTCGGCCAGGAAGGTCCACTCGGTGCCGCCATTGTCGAGACTCTCCTGCAGAACCATCGAGACGTGGATCGTGATGGTCTCGCCCAGGGAATCGTAGGCGACGAACGAGGTCCTGATCGACTCGCCGTCGGCCGCCTGCTCGGAGGTGAAGGTGAATGGATTGACCTGCGGATCACCAGCCACCAGATCTCCTTCCGGAACACCGGCATAGGTAACCGAGAAATCCCCACTGGACAGATCGAGATCCTGAACCGTCCCTTCATTGCCCATGATCAGCAGTGAACCAGAAGGATCGATCTCCACTCGACCGCCCAACGTCTGACCGGCGATGTCATCGTTGCTCAGTCCAAGTGCGGTACCGAGCCATCCTGTAAAGTCCGACATGTTCGAACCCCAGCCATCGGCACCGGCGGCGATCGCCTGATCCTCGGATCCGAACAGGAACGAATACGTTCCAACGGTCTGTCCGTTCTTCTCGATACCGTCGATCGTGATCATCGCCTGGGCGCCGCCTTCGATGGCCAGCTGCGCGACACCGTTGCCATCGTCGACGTACAGGTTGTTGCCGGCGACGGTGAGATCCGGCTGGACGCCTCCGGCCATGTCCGGATTGTCCGGATCCCATGTCCAGGGCAATGCCGAACCCATTCCAACATCCGTGAACAGGGCCCCAGAACGATGAATCGAACCGGTGGTCGCACTGTCACCCGTGGCATCGAGTGATCCATCCAGATAGATGTTCTGGGTCGCTTGCGCGGCAGTCAGCAGACCAAGGGGAATGTCCAGTGATTGAAGCTGTCCTTCCATGATGTTCCATTGGTCGTCGACGCCCCATCCCATAACGTAGGCACCCTGCTCGGTGACGAGACGTCTGTTCTCATCGAGTTGGAAGGTTCCATCACGCGTGTAGAGCGTCTGACCATTCATCTGAGCGATGAAGAATCCATCTCCATCGATCGCCATGTCCGTGGCGATTCCCGTCGCGGTTATGGCACCACCAGCGAAGTTCCGTTGTGTGCCGGCGATCATGGCGCCGCTGCCGACCTGGGTGGGATTCGTTCCGCCGGACAGACCTGGAGCGGATCCCGTCGATCTCGTCTGGGCATACAGGGTCGAGAAGAGCATCCGGCTCGACTTGAAGGAAGTCGTGCCGACGTTGGCTATGTTGTTGCCGATGACATCGAGTCGTCGCTGATTGCTCAGTAGACCGGTGAGACCCGTGAACAATGCGTTGGATGTAGCCATGAGTGCCTCCTCGAATCATCCCATGGATGATTTCAATTCAAACCTACAGACCCTGGCCGTTCTCATCGTCGTCATTGCCAGAATCGTCTTCGCCGTTCTCGGCACCATCATCGGAGTCGCCGGCCGGATCGGATTCCTCATCCGAATCGTTTTCTTCAGCGGACGAATCCGAACCGATTGAATCGAGCACATCCTGGGTGATGATCGTCTCCACCCCTGAAACGGGCAGAAACGCGCCGCTATCCAGTTCAAGAGCGATCTCATCACCTTGTCTGATGACCGCGGAAACCACGCCACCAATCCTGACCCCGCTCCAGTCAAGACCACCGACGAACTTGCCAATGAGACTGCTGGCTGAAGCGAGCTGGTTCTCGAACACCAGCGACTGCATGTTGTCGACCATCTGCATATCGGATTCGATGGATCTGATCGAGTTCATCTGTTCAAGGAGCGCCGCCGAATCCGTAGGAGCCAGTGGATCCTGATTCGTCAACTCGGTGAACATGATCTTGATGAAGTCTTCCGAACTCATCGAGGCGAACCCGCTCGTGGTGGTTCTGTCTACGGAACCGAAGAGATCCGGGGCATTGATCTGACTCATGGATTGATCTCCTGTCCAATTTGCTCAGACAAGTTGAATTCTTCATTGGAGGCATGGGATGCCCGATGCCTCTTGGACATTCGGTCCCAGCGGCTTTGGCCATCGGAATCCGATTGCTCGGCTTGGGATTGAGGTGATTCCCGATCGGATTGGGAATCCTCGGTTGTCGACGATGATTGCGGCTCATGCTTGATTTCGATTCGATCGAGCGTGTATCCCTGCGACTCCAGGGATAGTTTCAACCGTGAAGTGGATGCCTCGAGAACTCTCACTGCGGATTTGGTCGCGGCCTCGATGGAGGCCTCCACACGTCCTCCGTCGACCTTCACATCGATCATCACCGATCCCAGCTGAAGCGGATTGAGCTGCACTCGCATTCGACCCCCGCGTTGAGCCATCAATGCCGTCATCCCCTTGAGTGTTCTGATCTCCGCCTCGCCCATCGACTTCACCGCGGACCCCCCACTGCCTTTGACCGGCTGCGGGCCCCTGTTGGTGGTGATGTTCCGGGAACCGGCTTCTATGTTGGCTTCGACCTCGATGGCCCGCAATACCGCCGCCGGCACACCTCTGACTGCGGCAGGAGATACTGGCTGGGATGCCTGAATCGACTTGCCCTCAACAGAAGTCGGTCGATTTGATCTGGAAACGGTCTCTACCACTGCATTCGGACGCACGGAAGTGCCTTTGTCCGTTGATGGACCCGTCGTCGTCTTCGACGAACGAACCGGGGAATTGGCATCCCGGGATAATGAACCTGAATTCGTGGAACGCTGGCCAGGTGTTCCATCTGGGACATCGGTGCCGCTCTGCGGGCGCCGTATTTGCGCGTCATCATCGTCTATTTCATGCGAATCCTGCGCAGTGAGATGCGTCTCGCGCTCAAGATCCTCCTCCAACTGCTCGGCGATCGACTCGGAGAGCGATGAACTCTTCTTGAGCATGTCAGACACATGCGGCGCACCCAATGCAGGGTCATAGACAGCCCCCAACCCTTCTGAGAGGTTCGCAAAGGCCATTGATGCCCAACGTGAGTCAGGGGGTGATGACGGGTTCGTCGCCGAGGGAAACACTGTCAGAAAGCTCCTTGGAGGGAATGGGCCATGAATCGGTCCCATATCGCCCTAGGGCTTCCAGCAACTTCCCTGCCAGTTCCATCTCTGCAGCCGATTGAAATTCCCTGAGCACACGACTGGCTGATCGCTGCTGCATCGAATCGAGAGTCGCGACGGCATGCTCGAACCGACCCTGCTCGACCATGGCCAGAAGCCAGATCTTGGCTTGAGCGGGCTGCGCCGCCTCGATCAGATCGATCGATCGAAGGAACTGCGTTTCAGGATCTCTGCCCGCTGGCGGACTCTCAGCGGCATTTTGTGCCATCTTGAAGGCTGCCCGCTCGACGGCCAACGCCTCTCTCGCCTGTGAGAGTGACTGGAGCGCCATGTCTATCTGGCTTTGTCGGGCCGTCGCCTGATGCTGAAGCAACTGATAGTCGACGGCGAGACGTCTTGTTTCGTCATTGCGCATGACCAGCTGTCTGGCGCTGCTGCCTGGAACGGAACGTTCTTCATCGAGCCCCGAAGTGGGCTCCTCGATTTCCAGCTCGCCCGTATCCATGAAGATCGAATACATGGAATTCATCCGATCCGAATCCAATCGACTGGTCGACCACAACCATAGAACCAACAGTCCCCCGGAGAGAATCAGCAGAAATGAAGCGGTGGAAACGATATGCCAGAGTCTTTTCATTGCGTGCTGCTTCCAATCATGCTGATTTCCAACTCGTCTCTTCGTTCCGATCTTCGGCATTCCCGTTTCCATTCGACATGGGCCTGATCATGCAGGTACTCGAGTCCTCGTCTGGCGGAACTCGCCTTCAGCAGGGATTGTCGAGCGGATTCGATCCGGGGCTCGAGCGCCGCTCTCTCCAGAATCAGCGAGTGGGCATGAGATGCCTCCTGACGACTGACTGACGCATGCATCCGGAGCATGTCGATCTCCACGGAACCGACCATTCCAGATCGATGCAGATGAAGCGCCTCGAGGCGCCTGTGTTCGGCATCACGCAGCTTCTCGTCAAGGCGGTTCCTCTGGCCATTCAGGACAGACAACTCCTGTCGAGCCGCCTGCTCCATTCGCTTGCGGACATCGAGGACTCGCTGGAGCCGGAATGCAAAGCGTCGACTACTCATGCTCCTGTCGCCCCCGCTGCTCTCCCGATGCCGGCCTTGCCCGACACGAGTCGCTGTCTCATGCGGATGGCATCGGTGGCCAGCTTCACCAGTGATCGACAGGTATCGGGAAAGTCGAATGATTCATCCGAGGGCTGTTGGAGGAATTGAGCGATACGATCACGTATCTCGATCGCGGTATCCGTCACCGGGTCATTCCCCTTGACGTAGGCACCGATGGCCAGAAGCTCTTCGACATCCTCCAATGCCGCCAGTAGTTTCTTCAATTCGGCTCTGCCGGCGCGATGATTCTCATCACTCAGTCGTTCGGCGACACGTGAAATACTCTGAAGGCAATCGACCGCAGGGTAGGTTCCTCTCGATGCCAGCTTGGGACACAGGACCAGGTGTCCATCGAGAACACTCTGCGCGGCATCTGAAACGGGCTCCGCAATGTCATCACCCTCCACCAGAACGGTGTAGAGCCCCGTAATCGACGCACGATCAGTCAATGAACCTGCTCTTTCCACCAGAACCGGGAGCATGGAGAAGACCGAGGGCGGATACCCACGCATCGCCGGACTCTCTCCACTTGCCAGTCCGACCTGCCTTTGGGCCTGAGCGAAACGCGTCAGGGAATCCATGGCCAGAAGCACATGACGACCACCATCCATATCCCTGAAGTATTCCGCGATGGCCGTGGCCAGAAGTGACGCTCGGACTCGTAGCAGAGGGGATTCATCACTCGTCGCCACCACCACGACCGATCTCGACAACCCTTCGGGACCAAGGGATTCCCGGATGAAGTCCTGGACTTCCCGTCCACGCTCTCCGATCAACGCTATGACATTCACATCACTGGAAGCATGACGTGCGATTGATGCGAGTAGAGTCGACTTGCCCACACCGGGGCGCGAGAAGATGCCCATTCGCTGTCCACGTCCCAGTGTCGTCATCGAATCGATGACCTTGATACCGGTTGAAAAGGGAACCTGGACGGGTGAACGGGACAATGGCTCTATTCCGGCTCCGACAAGTGGCCGCATGCTCTCGAATCGAATCGGCCCACGTCCATCCAGTGGTCGTCCCAGACCATCGATCACCCTACCCAGCAGCCCTGGACCGAGCGATGCCAGTCTTCCCGAACTGTGGAGTCCTCGTATGGGACATCCAGGCCGAATTCCATCAAGACCCTCGTAGAGCATGACGACGTGTTCATGATCTTGAAAACCGACCACCTCGCCTTGACGTGACGAGCTTCCCATGCCATCGACATCCACCGAGACGGCGGAACCGACCGAGAGCGGAAGATGCTGCGCATGGATGGCCAGACCCCGGACGGCCTTCACGGATCCGCTGATTCCTCGTGTCTGCAATGCCGGCAGCACATCGATGGCGTCGGACAGCAGCGTCATGCAGCCTCTTCCTCGATCTGGACCGATATGGCGTGATCGACGCCTACCTCTGGGATCATGGCGGCAACGAGACGTTCCAGCTGGAGTTCGATCGACGAATCGATCTCCCCTCCTCGCATTCGAAGTACACAGCCACCGGCCGACATCGAATCGGACGTCTGTATGGTCACATATCCAGCACTCTCGAACTTCTCGAGAAGACCAGGAAGCGCCTGATGCACCCGTTCACGATCCGATTCAGAAACGATGATCTCGAGATCCGATGGTGACTGGGCCAGATCCAGCACATGCCTGAGTTGATCGACGACCACCTCGGGATCGTGGTCCACTTTTCGATGGATGATCCGTTCGGCGAACGCCAATGCCAGCTTCATGGCCTGCATCGACGATGTGTCACGTCTTTCCCGTTCGGTCTGTTCCCAGTTCGAGAGTAGATCGAACCATGTCTGACGCAGTGACTGAAGATCGGAAGCCATGGCCTTCTCACCCGCTGCCCGACCCTCTGCAAGCCCCTGCTGATATCCCTTTTCACGACCTGCCTCGAGTCCCTCCTGACGAGCGGCCTCGCGTATCTGGTCGACTTGACCCCGGACGCCGTCAAGAGCCGTCGCGATGATGCGAGTGGCATCGTTTCTGGCACGATCAACGATGTTCGAAACATTCGCCTCGATGTGTTCCGGTGTCCGTGAGGACGAGGACAGATCGATTGTTTCACTGGCCTTGATGAGCGTCATGCTGAACTCCTAAACCACGACTTCCGCATCGCCACCACGGCCACTGACGATCAGCTCACCGGCATCCTCGAGACGACGGACGATGTCGACGATTCTCTGCTGCGCGGCTTCCACATCACTGAGTCGGACAGGACCCATGAACTCCATGTCTTCCCGAACGACTTCCGCCGCACGCTCGGACATGTTCGAGAAGATCTTCTCGCGAAGATCCTCCGTGGCCGTCTTCAATGCAAGTGCGAGCATGTCGTTGTCGATCTCCTTGAGAACCGTCTGGATTCCCCGGTCGTTGACGAATCGGACATCCTCGAACACGAACATCAGTCGCCTGATGTTCTCGACCAGGTCGGGGCTGTCCACTTCCATGCCCTCCATGATCGTTCGCTCTGTATTACGGTCGCAGAGGTTGAGCACTTCGGCAACGGCCTTGACTCCACCGACTCGCTCCGAGGAACTCGAGAGCATGCTGGCCAGTCGGTCTTCAAGACCGGCCTCCACCTCCTGAACCAGATCCGGATTCGTCTGCTCCATGTTCGCGACTCGACGGACGACTTCGATCTGCTTCTCGGATGGCAGTCCAACCAGAATCTCTGAAGCCCGGTCCTGATCGAGATGGCTCGCGATCAAGGCGATCGTCTGCGGATGCTCCTCCTGGATGAATGCCAGCAGCGTATCGGACTCCACTCGACGAAGGAAACTGAATGGCGTGCGCTGAACCTGGTTTTCGACCTGATGCATGACGAGTTCAGCTCGTTCACTATCGAGGGAATCGTTCAACAAGCGTCTTGCGTAGTCGAGCCCGCCTTCACGGACATATCGACTGGCCAGTTGAAGGCTGTAGTACTCCTCGACCACCTCCTCCGCCAGCGATGGCGGCACTTCCTCGATAGCCGCCACGATCGACGTCACACTCTGAACGACCTCGGTCGGAAGCTCTCTCAACATGGACGAGGCGGTCTGCTCATCAAGACTCAGCAGAAGCACCGCTGCCTTGACGGGACCTTCCAGGTCAATCGCTCGATCAGGTAGTTTCTGTCCGGGTCGAAATGGCATCAGCTCTCCGTCCTCGTCCATCTTCTCAATACAGAGGCGGATTCCTCTGGACGCGACTGGACTGCCTCGCGTATCTGATCGAGCATGACTCGTCGTCGAACCTCTTCATTGTTGATCTCGATCCCGTCGAGAACGACATCGGCATCATCGACTTCACCGATGACCTCGACATCCTCCGCCAGAAGTCCCGTATCCATGGATTCGATCGCGGGACGAGCGTCATGAGTGACGGCACCGACCCGACGCAGCATCAGAGCCATCATTCCAACTGCCAGAATCGCCAGCAGGAGCAGGCCGGCCGTCGGCAGCCAGGTCGTCCAGACAGAAGCCTCCTGCCAGCCTCCCGATACCGGTGTGAACGAAGTGCTCTGGGCCAGTACCGCCACATCCTCGAAGACGGCGACCGTGACCTCTCCTCGTCGCATGCCTTCAGCCGAGCCAGTGGCGATCAAGGGCATCACCTGCAGCTCGATGGATTCAAGCGTGGTCTCGATGAGCTGATCCATGACACCGCCCTCTGGCATCTGTCCAGCACCTGCTTCGGCTCGCTGCTTCTGGAGTGCCACGAAATAGGATCTCGGGATACCGATACTCGCATTGATCTCGAGGGCATAGCCACCAGGATCAATGACTCTTTGATCACTTCGTCCGAAGGCTGGAACACTTTCGACCCGTTCGGATGTGTCGGCGCTGGCCGGACCCGACCTCGCTGCGATTGGAAGCGGCATGGTCACTCGAAGGCCCGAATTGGCTCGAATACCAGGCTCACGACCATTCAATGGTGTTGTCCTGGTCGACTCGGAGAGCGTCTCCTGAGTGACACCAAGCTTGGGATCCTCGTAGCTTGTCGTTTCACGGACGATTTCCCGTGATTCGACCACGGCATTGACGCTGATACGGATTCCCTTGATGTAACCAAGCGACTCCTGAAGCCGTATATGCGCCATTTTCTCCGCGGCAAGCTTGGTTTCCATGTTTCTGGTCGACGCCATGGCGTCTCCGGATCGTGCCGCCATGGCTCTGCCCGTCCGGGCATCGATCACCGACACAGACTCCGCCTTCAGACCGGCGATCGAGCCAGCGACCATTCGGGCGATCGCATCGACCCCTTCCGATTTGAGTGGTTCGGATTCGGTCACCACGGTCACAGAGGCCGTTCTCGGAATAAAGGCCCTGCCGATTCCAATATGGTCGTTCTCAACACTGATGACCACGGTGGCGGTACGGATCTGCGACATCTGAGAGATCATTCTGGCCAGGACATTCTGTGTCGCGACACGTGTTCGCGTTCGCTGCTGACCTTTCGTCAGGAACATCCGCTCGTCATTGACCATCTTGTCGAAGTCGATCTGATCCGGTGTGATGACGGATGCCTCGTTCAATTGGCTCACGATCTGATCCCGATCATCCTGGTTCACCAGAATGACGGAACCGGTATCCTCGAAATCGAGATTATGAGTCGACAGGTAGGCCACCGTCCTGACCTTCGCGTCACTGCTCAGCGTGACCGGCAGTGGAACCATCGTCGAACGGCCCGCGTATAGTGAAACCAGAAAAAAGCCCATGACCAGAATCACGGCTACAGCACCTGCCAGCATTCGGGTCGGCACCGAAAGACCTCGCAGGCGGTCAAGATAGGTTCTTGTCATATCCCCAGAAATTGTCATCGATCTTCGGCATCCTGCCTGATCGAGTGAACGGTCTTCACTGTCTGGTCATCCGTCCATCCATGGACCATAGACAACAGTGGATCACTTGCCATTCAACTAGATACGCAGTTGCTTGACCTCCTCATAGGCTTCAAGAACCTTGTTTCGTACCTGCAACAGCATCTTGAAAGCCGTATCGGCTTTTCTGGCCGCAAAGAGAACACTCTCGATGTCATCGCGACGTCCGGCCGCGAAGTCCTCGGCTGCCACCTGAGCGGCTTCCTGGAGCTCGTTGACCTGAGCCATCTCGGCCTTCAGGACGGTCCCGAAGTCCGCACCAGCCGGCTTGGAGTCTGCCAGCTTGCCAGCGGCGAGACTTCCCGGAGCGGACGGTCCTGTGATGAGTCCAAGTGGATCGTTCATGGTGAGGTTCCAGAGGCATCGCCCTAGGTCAGAATCTCCAGAGCAATGCTGTACATCGACTTCGTGGCCTCTGCAACGGTAATGTTCGCTTCATATGCCCTGGAAGCCTCCATGGCATTCATCTGTTCGATGACCAATGAGATGTCCGGATACCCGACATACCCCTGCTCATCTGCCCAGGGACTATCCGGCTCGTAGCGCATCTGAAGAGGACCATCGTCCAATGCGATTCCCGACAGATGAACTCCGTGATCACTGCCATTGGATGGATCTCCCGGAGAAAACAGGGGGATGCGACGCCGGTAGGGCTCGTAGTTGCCTTCCGCATCGAGAATGGTCTCGATGTTGGCCAGGTTCCCGGCAATCGCCGTCATTCTCTGACGTTGAGCGACCAGTCCAGAGCTCGAGATGTCAAGGGCGCCAAAGAGCAAGTCAGTTCTCCATTCGGATCAGATTCGTTCTCGTATTGCCGTATCAAGCATGTCGAACTGATTGTTCATCAGCTCGACCGCCGTTCTGTAGGTCAGGAAGTTCTCAACCAGTCCCTGCATCAATTTCTCCAGGCTGCGGTCGTTTCCATCCTGAAACATCAGGTTTTCAGCCATGGGGACCGGGTGGAGCGAAACATCGTCGTTCATGAACTCGATCGTCGAAGTAGAGTTCACATCAAGAGCCCCAAATCGCCCCTGACCACTATCGCGTCGCTCATCGACGGCATTTCCAAGGGTCGACTGGAATTCCTCGAGCGAGACATCCAGAGGACGAAATCCCGGAGTCGAGATATTCGCCACATTGTCTGCGATCAGCGAGTGCCTTCCAGCCGCGAACTGGACGACCTTCTGCATCACCGGCAGGCTCCCCGAATTGTTCAAGCCATCAATCATGATGTGTATCCCAGCGAATTCCGTACCGGGCTCCAATGAAGCCATGAGGGCGTTGCCAGATGGATGATGTGCGCAAGATCTGCGCCTCGATCGTCAAAGACTGGCCGATACGAGCTGAGCCTCCTTCCACTTCTTGAGCTTCAGCCCCAGGGTGCGAACACCGATTCCCAGAGCAGTTGCCGTCCTCTGGCGATGTCCGTTGAAACGGCGAAGCGTGGCGACGATGGCCTCTCGCTCCACCTCTTCAAGTGGCCGACAGTTCATCTCGACATGCTCGGTCGACTTCATGGACGATGCGCCCAACGACATGGATGGAGCTGATGACAACCAGGGGGAAATCAGCGATTCGGTGATCACATCCCCTTCCGCGAGAACAGCCGCCCGTTCGCAGATGTTCTCAAGCTCACGCACATTGCCCGGCCATGAATAGCCCTGGAGACAGCCAAGCGCCTCGGTGGACAGACGACGAGGCTCCCGGCCTTCTCGAACAGCCACCCTTCTGAGGAAATGCTCGGTCAGGTCGGGAATATCATCGACATGCTCACGGAGCGACATCATGTTCAAGGGAAGGACATTCAATCTGAAGAAGAGATCCTGACGGAATCTGTTCGCCTCGATCTCGTTGGAAAGGTTTCGATTGGTCGTCGCGATGATGCGGACATCGACGGGCCTGGACTCGCTGGAACCGACTCTCTCGAAGCATCGCTCCTGGAGGACACGAAGCAGCTTCGCCTGGGTATCCGGAGAGACCTCGCTGATTTCATCCAGTAGCAGAGTGCCTCCATCGGCCAGTTCGAAACGGCCTTTTCTCAACTTGTCCGCACCTGTGAACGCGCCCTTTTCATGGCCAAAGAGCTCCGACTCCAGAAGGCTGGTCGACAAGGCAGCACAGTTGATCGCGAGAAAGGGCTGATCGGCCCGAGGACTGTTCGCATGAATCCAACGGGCGGCCACTTCCTTGCCGGTGCCTGACTCTCCACAGATGAGAACCGTACTGTGGCTGCCGGAGACTCGACGAAGATGGGTTCTCAGCTCATTCATCGCATCGCTTCCGCCGACCAGATCGTGACCCGAGGGTGAGATGTTCCCACCTGATGCGACCTGCACCTTGAGTACCTGATTCTCCTGCACGATCTTGGCGTGTTCCACGGCTCGTTCGATGGTGGCCAGCATCTCGTCACCACCAAAGGGCTTGGTGATGTAGTCCCAGGCACCGCTTTTCATGGCGCCGACCGCCGTCTCGACTGTGGCGAACGCCGTCATCAGAATCACTGGAACGGATTCATCACGCTCGCGAATCGTCCGCATCAGTTCGAGACCATCCATTCCGGGCATCTGCAGATCGGTCACGACGACATCGACCGGACGACTCGCCAGTCTCTCGAGTGCGATCTCCGCACTGGCTGCCGCGATCACCGAATGACCACGCCTGGAAAGCATCGTACCCACGCTGTCACGCATGAGTTCCTTGTCATCAACTACGAGTATTCTCGCCATCATCGCACCCCTGCGTAAACAGATTCAGGCAGGGCCTGACCTGATAATTCAACCGGAACATGAATCTCGAACACCGAACCACCACCTTCACGCGAACCGACCACGATGTCTCCGCCATGGGCATCGATGACCCGATGTGCGATCGCGAGACCAAGTCCCGTACCCGTCGCCCGCGTGGTGAAGAATGGATTGAACAATCTATGCATCAGATCCTCGGGGATGCCGCAACCCCTGTCCCCTATCGATATCGAGACGGTGCACGGGCGATCGCCATCGACTCTCAGCTTCCGGATCAGACTGGTCTCAAGCGTGACTTCCCTGGGATCCATGTCGATGTCGATCATGGACTCGACGGCGTTGCGAAGGATGTTTCCGACGGCCTGTGTCATCAACGTCAAGTCGGCATTGATCATGACCTGATCAGCGAGATCTCGACGGGTCACAGTCGCCCGCTCGGACACGAGCAACCCCTGGGCGTCCTCGATCACCCGATCGAGAAGCGATCCGATGGTTGTCTGCTCCGAATGCAGCGACGTGTCTCTGGCGAACTGGAGCACATCCTTGACGATCGACTCCATGCCTCTGACGGCTGTGCCGATCTTTCGACAAAGATCGATCGAATCGGGCCTGTCCTCGAGATCCTCGACCAGAATCTGTGCATAGAGCTGGATGCAGCCAAGTGGATTTCGTATTTCGTGGGCAATACCCGCCGCCATCTCGCCGAGTGCCGCAAGCTGCTGTGATCGGCGAAGCTGATCGTTGGCTTCGGCCAGCTCGTGCTCCAGAGTCTGGACCTGGCTGTAGAGCGTCTCATGGGTCTCATGAAGTCTTTCAGCGGTCACATTGAAGGATTGCATGAGATCCTGGAGCTGCCCCATGTCCATGCCGACCGCGCCAGGATTTCTCCCGGCTGGGATGTCGTCCACTTGAGATGTCGATGATGGAGACATGCTCATCCCTTCGCATCCGCAAATCGAGGAGAGGACTGTCCACTGTGCTGATAGCCTTTTCTGGCATTCATCACATGGGTCATTCCCGCCAGCTTTTCCTGACAAGTGCTTCTGGTTTCCATCAGCCTGTCCACGTCCTGGGTGTCAATCGCCAGAACCTGCTTCGAGAGTTCACGAGTCTCGTCCATCTTCCGCTGCAGCGACTGGCGATTCTCATCACTCAGGCTGTCCGCCTGTTCCCGAAGTGATTCCAGATTGTCGTTCACTGACGATCTCACCGTGACGAGTTCCTCGACGATCGCCTGCCGTTCATGAACCAAGGCCAGAAGCGAATCATGTTCGGCCGATTCGATCAGTCGTCTCTGTGCCGTGGCCAGATGAAGCAGCTTCTGCAGAAGTGATCGCTGGTTCTCCAGATCATTCGACATCACCGCCACCAGTGAATCCATGTCCATCCTCGATGTTCCGGTAGAAGTCATTCTGCTATCGGCACTCCAGCAAAGAGATCGGTTCCAACAGGAACGGTGTTCATCCATCGCTCCCAGACCTCTCGATTCATGAATCCCTCGGATTGATCGAGCTGCTCGTCTGGAATGTCGCCGAGTCGCTTCAAGGCGCGATTGTGAGCGGAATCGGCTCGATCGAATTCACCAAGAGTCGTCCAGGCGGATGCCACCTGAACAAGCGCGTGGATGGCAGCCGCATGATCAGGCCATGTCCGAGCAACGGCCTCGTATCCCACGATGGCCTCCTTCAGTCGCCCGGTCTCGAGCAGGCAATCGGATCTGGAGATGGCGGCGGCACGCTGCCAACGCTGGAGTGCGGGCGTGGGCGGCTGTGCATCGGAAAGCCGTTCCATGACCTGATCGAAGGTCAGTGCCGCTTCCCAAAGATTTTCAAGACGATCAGCCGTCAGCTGCTGACGTCTGTTGGGTGCAAGCTTGTCGTGATTCAACTGGCCATCGATCTGTTGAGCCAGCGATCGGCGTGCGGAGGCGATGTCGAAGAGCACCAGAGCGGTGTCCGGATGGTCCGGCCATCGATCTGCCGCTTCACGAAGTCGATTCACGGCATCGGAGTATTCCTCTTCGGATATGGACAGTCGACCGAGCATGACCAGGGTGTCTCGATAATCCTCGGATCCCGGCATCAGGGTCGTCTCGCCATCGACGACCGATTCCAGTCGACATCGGGCCTCGGTCGATTGACCAAGTGACAACAGACACCGAGCGGAGGGTACGTATGACCTCGTGGCGTCCAGACTGTGGGGATGATTGTCGATGATCCGGGCATACCAGTTGGCCGCCTCCTGCCATTGGAGATCGGCCTCCAATGCCTGGGCAAGTCTGAACATGGCCTCTATTCGACGCGGATCCCTCGAGTCGGCGGCATTGACGTAATCCGTCAGGACGCCGATTGCTTGTCGTTGTCGTCCCGCGGCATCCAGATGCCGTCCCGCCTGGAACATCGCATCCGACCAGCCGAGTTCATCCTGACTGGATGTATTGGCCGCAGCGAGATACGAACCACCGGCTTCCGCATGCAATTCCAGGATGTCATCCCATTCGTCAGCATCCCATCCGGTATCTCTGGACTCCATGCGATCCGTTCGATCGGACGCGACCTGACCGGCCGAGACCGCGATGGCGGTCAACACGCGTGTCCCCCGCTGATCCTCTGGACGAAGTGAGCCAGCCAGACGTGCCAGCCTCAGTGCATGCAGTGTTTCACCTTGAGTCAGAGATGATTCAAACCGATCCAGCAGAACAGCTTCCATCGTTGCCAGATTGACATCAGGATGTCGATCTCCTCGAGCAAGACGCCTTGTTGCCTCTCTGAAATCCGTCATGGCCAGATCCGGCTGATTCAGGAGATCTCGAACACGACCTCTTCCAGCCAGCGCTGCCAGAACACTCGGAGATGATGGAAAGTCACTGATTGATCGTTCGTACCAGCCTCTGGCCGTCTCCAGATCGCCCTGACGGCTCATCACATCACCAAGTATGACCATGGCCTCGGCCCGAACAGGATCCTGGGGTCTAGCTATGTCAAGACTGTATTGAAGTGGCCTGAGAGCCGTATCGAGCTGCCCCTGATCACGATTCGAACGACCAAGCAGGACGAGCAGTTCTGCAGAGGCTGGACCGCCCCTGCTTTCGAGTCTTCGAATGGCTCGATGCAATCCGATGGCGGCATCCGCAGGATCTCCAGCATCAAGATGAATTCTGGCGATGGTGGCCGAGGTCCAGATCAAATCATCCGGAGTAGCGGAGACATCTTCCCTCAAGGCCTTCAGGAACGGCAGACGTTCAGCTGCCATCAGACCGGACTCGATTCCGGCCTTTCCAGCCTGAGCTCTTCGAACAGTCAGAATCTGAGCTTGATGGATGTCATCCGAAATCGGTTCAGAATGAGCGATCAGCCCCTTCAATGCGTCTTCGGAAGCTGCCAACTGGTTTGCATAGGCATGCGCCAAAGCCAGTGTTTCATAGTCCTTGGCGGCGAAGTTACCGCCAAATTTGTACGCCGAACCCAGATGAGCAACCACTTTTTCAGCATTGGCCGGTATCCAATGACTTGTGGCGGACTCCCGAGCTCTGATCAGATCCGCCGCCAGAATGTGATATTCAGCCAGCTCGGACTCGTCTGGGACCTCCTCCAGATCGAATCGAATGGAGCGAAGTTCAGCAGCTGCCAAGTCATATTCACCCGCCTGAATAGCCTTGGAGGCCATTTCCAGTTGGTGAGCTGTTGAATCGGACGATTGAACAAGGAGCACGACAATCGCTCCAACAAGCACTGTTGTTGCCGAAGCGACCAGACATGCTGGCCACCATCGTTTCAGCAAGGAGGGGTGTGCCCCTCCACTGAATTGATCGCTGTGACCCAGCAGGGTTTCTCTCTCACGTTCGCCCGGAACATCCTTGTTCCAAGCCGCGTCATCGGCCATGCTCGCCGTCCCCTTTCGATCGCTCGATAGGCGATCTGCTCATCCTGAGCCTGTTTGGGGTTATGAAATCACAGTGACTCCGTTCACTGCCGTTTCGTTCTATCGGCGGAGGAGCGTGCATTCCATGACTAAAGCCCTTTCTGGATATCCCAGAGAGGCGTCTTTATTGCAAATCTCATTGAGCGAATCGACGTCTCTCATTCCTGATCATCTTGAGCCGGCTTGCGAG